>Ga0210388_10000129_pt1 | contig 83007 bp, 62 predicted proteins | sample IncBWC19OmetaG_FD_155485 | JGI IMG/M metagenome (GOLD analysis project Ga0210388, IMG submission 155485) | Forest soil microbial communities from Barre Woods Harvard Forest LTER site, Petersham, Massachusetts, United States - Inc-BW-C-19-O ... | reverse complement strand
CGCCACGCTCTCGCCCGTTACCACCACTTCCTCGGTGACCGCGCCGACGTTCAGCTGGATATCCACGCGAATCTTCTGCGCAACGTCCAGCACGACGCCCTTAGCCGTATATTTCTGGAATCCCTTTGCCGTCACCACAATGTTGTACGACCCGCCCGGCAAACCGGCGGCCACATAGGCGCCGTCCCCGTTCGTAGTCGTTGGGTGAGTAGAGCTGCCATTCGTGCTGGAAATCACCACGTCCGCTCCGGCAACAGCCGCACCCGTCTTGTCCGTTACTGTTCCGCTGATATAACCGGTGTCTTGCGCCTTCGCGACAAACGCGGTACACAAAATCGCGATCGCCGCGCAAACCACCAGCCGCGCCACCTTGGACAGGTTTTTCAACATACAAGCAGCATAAAAACTATGACCGTGTAACTTCACTTGGCTACCTCCCCAAATTTTTAGAATGGATTACCGGTCTGGTGGGAGCACAATTACGCCTGCTACCGCGGGCACCCCTGGTATCTGCCGCTTGCAGAAGGCTACTCATCTGAGGAAGCCCCACCACTCGACGTTCAGAAACGCACCCAATCGCACCTATTAAATCGGATTAATACGGCATACCCACGTCCGTGTCAAGCTGAAAATCGGAGTGTGGGTCCAAATCGCCCCGCTGCCTCTTTCTGTCCCTGTCCGTTTACGTTCACGTTAGTCGCTCACCGCTTGAATTCCCTCTTCCCCTGCTGGACACTACCGAACGATGTCTTCTAGCCTCCATGCCCGGCTTGCCTATTTTCTCTTATGCCTTTTATTTACCGCTCTATGCGTCTGTTTCCTGCAGTCGACTTCAGATAGCTCCCCACTCGCGAAGTCCCAACAAACCCCTTCAGGCGGGACGAGCCACGTCCCCGCGATAGACCCAAAGACCTCTTTCGCACAAGGCCAATCCGCTCTCCAATCCGGCGACTTGGCTACCGCCGAAGCGGCTTTCCGGCGTGTTCTAACTGTCGATCCGCAATCCGGCGCTGCCTATGCCAATCTCGGCGTCATCGCCATGCGCCGCAGAGAGTGGGACCACGCCCTCACCCTGCTTCAAAAAGCCGAAAAGTTCGAACCCAAAATGTCGGGCATTCGCCTCAACATCGGCCTCGTAAAATACCGCCGCGGCGATTACGCCGGAGCCGTTGCCCCGCTCGCCTCTGTCATCCGCGATCAACCCGACTCGCAGCAAGCCCGCTATCTCCTCGGCCTCTGCTATGTCTTCACCGAACACTATGCCGACGCGGTCGTCGTCCTCCAGCCTCTTTGGCAGCGAATGTCTAACGACTTCACCTATCTCTACGTCCTCGACATCGCCGCCCACAACGCCAATCAAAACGAACTCGACGAAAAAGCTCTCAGCCGCCTCGTCGAAGTCGGCGGTCAAACTCCCGAGTTCCACCTCATCCTTGGCAAGGCCTATCTCAATCGCGAAGAATTGGACAAAGCCATCTCCGAGCTGGAAATCGCCGCCTCCGCGAATTCCAACTTACCCTACGTCCACTTTAGTCTCGGACTCGCCTACATGAAGAAAGAAGACCACGGCCGCGCCGAAGCTGAATTCCGCAAAGACATCGCCATCGAGCCCGATCTTCCCGACAATTACGAACAACTCGGCCTACTCTACTCACAATTACAGAAGGACGCAGAAGCCGAGCGCCTCTTCCGCGAAGCCCTTCGCTACAATCCCCGCCAACCCGCTTCGCTCCTCGGCCTGGCCCGCCTCTATCAACGCCAGGGAAAAAATCGCGAAGCCCTCACAGCCCTCGATGCCGCCGAAAAGCTGGTCCCCGACAACCAGAATGTCCATTTCATGCGCGGCCAAGTCCTTCTCCGCCTCGGCCGCCGCGAAGAAGCCCAAGCCGAACTAGCCACCTCAAAAAAACTCGTCGATTCCAGCCTCACCAAACAACGCGAAAAATACGGCGACGCCCCCATCCCCAATCCCGAACTCAAGCAGCCACCTCAACCTTGAACGGAAACAATGCCTATGTAGGTGCGGGGCTTTAGCCCCGTGATTGCGCTTGCTAATCCTAAATTTCTGGGGCCTGCCACGGACCTCTTCCCCGCTCAATCGCCTCCCCCACCGCCAAAATCAACTCTTCCTCGTAAGGCCGTCCGATCACCTGCACTCCAATCGGCAACCCTTCCCCCGACTTTCCCATCGGCACGGCCAGCCCCGGAAATCCCGCCAAGTTCAACCATTGCGAATGCCGCATCGTGTCCCGATAATTTTCCTTCTCGCCCACTCGCCAATTCCCTTCTCCGTGCCGAAATGCCGGCCCCGCCGACACGGGCGACAAAAGAATTCTCACATCTTCCATCTGCCGCACAAGGTCCGCGCGCAACCTATCGCGCTCCGCGCAAGCGTTCAGAAACCCATCGTACGTCAACTCTTTCTCCGCAGTAGCCAACTCCACATACTCGCGCAGCATCGGACTCAACTCCTCCTCATGCCCCGCCGCGCCCTTCCGAATCGAATCCGCGATCACCGGTCCAAAAAAATACCACCACACTTCAATCGCCCGATCGAGCCCAACCAAACTTTTCTTCTCAACAGCAAATCCCTGCTCACTCAAAATCTTCGCGGCCCGCTCCACTGCCGCTGTCGTTTCTGGCGTCGCCGAACTCAACGCATCACTCTCCAAAATCCCAATTCTCAACCCGCTCAGTTGACTATCTTCAATCTTTCGCACCGGCGCTGGCGCCGAAAGCGCGTCCCCCGCATCGGGCCCCGCCATCGCTTCAAATAAAACCCGCACGTCCGCAACTGTCCGCGCCATCGGACCAACCACCCCGATCCACCCAAACGCCCCTCCTCCTTCAGGATAATGCCCGGTCGAGGGAATCCGCCCCGGCGTCGGCTTCAACCCACAAATCCCGCAAAAATGCGCGGGCACACGAATCGACCCGCCCCCATCGCTCCCCACTCCGCCCACCGAGCAGCCCGACGCAATCGCTGCCGCCTCTCCCCCGCTCGATCCCCCCGCCGACCGCTCCAAATTCCACGGATTGCTCGTCTTGCCGCTCAAAGAATTGTCCGTCTCATACGCCATCAAATACTCGGGCGTATTCGTATTTCCCAAAATAATCGCGCCCGCCGCCCGCAACCGCGCGACGAGCGGCGCATCCGACTGCGCTACATAATCCTTCCGCAACAAAGACCCCGACGGCGTCGGCCAGCCCGCCACATCCATACAGCTCTTAATCGTCAGGGGAACGCCATGCAGCGGTCCCAACGCGTTCCCCTTCATGACCGCGGCTTCTGCAACTCGCGCACGTCTCCTCGCTCCCTCCGCATCAAGATGCACAAACGTATTCAGTTTCGGCTGTACCTCCTCGACTCGCTCCAGGTGCGTCTCCACAACCTCAATCGGCGAAACTTTCTTCTCGCGAATCCCCGCAGCAATTTCCGCAATCGTCCCTAAAATTATTTTGTCCATAGTCAGGCATTCGAGCGTATTTGCTCGCGCGCTTATGGTCAAGCAGGACTCAAACTGGCCTATTGCTTGCCTTTGAACCAGAGATTGCGTATTGTCAAAATAACGAGAAAAAATTCGATGAATCTTGAACGCCTCAATCGAATCACAGTCGAAGCCGATAAGTGCGGCGGTCGTCCTTGCATTCGCGGGCATCGTATCCGGGTTACGGATGTGCTTGAACTGCTTGGCGCAGGCGCTTCCTTCGAGGAAATCCTGGCGGACTATCCGTTTCTTGAGCGTGAAGACATCCTCGCGGCCCTGGACTACGCAGCTCATCAGACCGACCACGTCGTGCTACCCACGTCGTGAAATTCATCGTTGATAACCAGCTACCCGTCGCGCTCTCCCAATATCTGCGAAGGCGAGGATTCGATTGCGAGCACGTTTTGGAAGCTGGTTTGGGCACGCACGCGACAGTGACATTTGCCGGCATGCCGAACTGCACGAACGCGTCATCATCAGCAAGGACGAAGATTTCTTCTACCTCGCCAAAAAGCGTGACGCGAAAATTAAATTCATCTGGGTCCGCCTTGGGAACTGCCGGACCACAACTCTCCTCGAAGCGTTCGAGCGCTCGTGGCCAAGGATCGAGTCATGCCTGAAGTTCGGCGACCAAGTTATTGAAATCCGTTAGACAAATCGCGGAATCATCAGCGCCGCACAGTTCGGGGCAAGCACCGCATATGGGCGGGGAAAATTATTCAAAAAGCGATCCGTAAATCGTGGAAGCTTTACTCGTATCGCAGCGCTGTCAGCGGATCGACGCGCGCTGCGCGCCGCGATGGAATCCAACATGCCAGTAGCGCAACAGCAGCAAGGAAGACCGGCACAAGCGTGAACGTCAATAAGTCGTGTGGACGAACTCCATAGAGAATGCTCGTGAATGCCTTCGTCACCGCGAACGCCGCGCCCAAACCAAGCACCAGTGCAATCAGAGTAAGCGCCATCCCCTGCCACACAATTAGACCCTGCACACCACCCGCCTGCGCACCCAGCGCCATGCGGATTCCGATCTCGCGCGTTCGACGGCTCACCGAATAACTCATCACGCCATATAATCCAACCGCCGCGAGGAGCAATCCCACGGCTCCGAAAACTCCGAACAGCGTCCCAGCCAGCCGCGGCAAGAACAGTGCGCCGCGCAGATGCTCTTCCATCGTTACGGCATTGAAAATAGCCAGCGTTGGATCGAGTGCGCGAATCTCACCGCGAACCGCATTCGCCAAGCCTCCAGCATCTCCCGCCGATCGCACCACGATCGTGTATCCAAGAAACGAAGGATCGCTGACAACATTCTGTGCGAGCGCACGATAAAGAACCGGCCGGGTTTCCTCGCCAAGCGTCCGCGACTTTGTATTCTTCACCACGCCGATAATCTGATATGTCACCCCGGCCCCATTAACGCGCTGCCCCAGAGGATTTTCCTTCTTGAACAACTGCGCAACGAACGCTTCATTCACAACCGCTACTTTCGGTTCCGCTGCGCCCTCGTTCGCAAAATCGCGCCCAGCAATCAGCGGAATCCCCATTGTGTCGAAATACCCAGCCGTCGCCATATAAAGGTCCACGCTCGAATTCAAATCCAGCGTCTCTGGCCGCCCTTCAACGCCAAACGCATCGCTCCGATTTCCCATCGAAAGCGGCGCAACATCCGTCCCCGCCGCCGAACTAACACCCGGCAGCGCGGCCACACGCTCGCGCAGCTGGTCAAGTAGCTGCACCGTCCGCTCAGCCGTATACCCATGCTCCCGTGGATCGACAGACATCATCAAAATTCCGCGCGAACGAAAGCCAATATCAATTCCAGCCGCACTCTGCATACTCCGTAAGAAAAGTCCCGTGGCGCACAACAGAACCAGCGACATCGCAATCTGCGCCACAACCAGCACATTTCGCAGCGTCCAACGCCGCCCCGGTCGCGCTAGAATGTCCTCGCCTTTCAGCGCACTCGTCAAAATAGTTCGGGAGGCAGCCCAAGCTGGCGCCAGCCCAAACAGCAATCCGCTGCCAACGCTCACGCCAAACGTGTACAGCAAAACTCTCCAGTCAATGCTCACGCTGAGATCCAATGGCACAGGCGCCGGCGGCCGAAATGTAGACAGCGCCCGCGTCGCCCACAACGAAAGCATCACGCCAAGCAGCCCACCGCCCATCGCCAGCATCACGCTTTCCGTCAGCATCTGTCTCATCAACTGCCCACGCGTCGCTCCCACTGCCAGCCGCATAGCCATCTCGCGCTGCCGCCCCGAAGCTTGCGCCAAAAGAAGATTCGCGACGTTTGCACACGCAATGCACAAAATTAGCAGCACCACGACCATAAGCGCGCCAAGAAAAATCATCACCGCAGATTTATCGTGCGGCGAAAGCGTTCCCGCAGTCTCAAACCGAAACCCACCATCTTTCTCCGAATCCGCGTGAGCCACCGCGAAACGGCGCGCAAGCACATCGAGTTCAGCCGCAGCCTGCGTGCGCGTCACGCCGGAATTGATCCGTCCCATCACCGCGAGCCAGTGATAGTTTCGCGAATCATAGTTACTAGTTTTCGGCAGCAACTGATCAAGATTCCCGAGTGTCACCCAGAACTCTGGATCAAGCGGCAGATCAACGCCACGGAACGACGGCGGCGCAACGCCAACCACGGTGAACGAGTGGCCCGACAGCAAAATCGTTTTGCCCGCAATCGCCGGGTCCGCACCAAACCGCCTCTGCCACAACCGATGCCCCAGCACAATCACGGGCAGTTTTTCTTCATCACTTGCAAAACCTCTTCCCAGCGTCATACCCAGTTGCGCTACATCAAAATAGTTCGCCGTCGTTGCCTGTCCCCACACACGTTCCGGATCGCCGTTGCCTCCAATCGAAGCTGAGAGCAGATCTTGATACCCCGCGACGCCAGAAAACGATTTCGCCTCCTCACGCAAATCGCTGAAAAGCGGCCACGAAAAATGATTGCAGCACTCTCCCTTAGTCGTAGTGTGCAGTGCCACTAGCGTGTTCGGATCTCCTACCGGCGCCGGACTCAGCACAAACCGGCTAACCATCGAAAAAATCGTCGCGTTCGCCGCAATACCCAACCCGATCGACACAACCACGGCCAGCACAAATCCCGGCGCCTTGGAGAGCCGCCGCAACGTCTGTCTCATTTCCTGCAACCATGCCGTCATCGTGTCGCCTCCCGCTGCAATTCAGCCATTCTGATCTGCACGCGCAAATTTTTCGGCTCGCTCTTTAACGCCGCATCGCACTGCGCCATGGCGTTGACGTAATCCTTCACTGCCGCATACGCCGTCGACCTTAGCAGCCTCAACTCAATAGACTCCTCAGCCCCCTGCGTTCTTTCATTCAAAACCAAAATCGCCTCATCCGCGTGCCCAGCCTCCAACAAGATTCTGCCTACCGAAACTCTCCTCTCCAGCGTCGCATCCTTCGATACTCGCAACTGTTCGAACGCCGCAGCGGCATTTTTCTCCTTCTCGGCAGTCACCCAGTGATGGAACTCTTCACTCGCTCCAATCTCCGCATAGTTCCCTTCTCCAATCTCCGCGTCCGCCCAAGCCGGATTCTGCGTAAACGCTGCATCGATGTATTTCAGGGCTAAGCGAGGCTCTTCAATATTTTCCGCGACCCGCGCTCCCCGCATCCACACTCGAGTCCAATCGTGTCCCCGCGCAATGGCTCCGATCAGCAACGCTCTCGCTTGATCCAAACGTCCCGCTCGCGCCGCCAAGCTGGCCTGAATCACTTGCTGCCGCGCGCTTTGCATATCAAACAATTTTCTCAGTCCTCCGACCGGATCGTTCGAATCGTCCACGCGCAAATCAATATCCATCGGAAAACCGTCCGTCGTTTTCACGAGCAGCGCAGCCGATTCACGTCCAGTCTTCTGCCCACCCGCCGCGTCCCCCGCCACCAGCGCCGCCATCAACCTCTCCGCCAACGCTCCCTCCGTCTTCAAGAATGCCCGCTCCATCGCCTCAACCACATTCGGCCCCGCCAGCCCGTTTCCCTGAATGCTGTAGCCCAAGCCCGACCGCGCTCCCGCCCAATCCTCGCGCGCAGCTTCCTCGCCTGTGTAGTTGGCGCCGCGCCCATCGACGCTGACAATCCCAACTTGCCGCGCCTCGATCCCTTCACCATCGAAATTTCCATCGTCCGCCAGCAACCGTTTCAGCGTTTCTTCGGGGCTCACGCCTTGCGCCAGTAGCGCCAACCCACGCGGCCCATAATGTGGATTCGTCTCGAATTGCGAAGCCACCGCCCCCACGCCCGCCTGCGCATACGGCACGCTCGCGCCAACAGCCAAATTATTTGTCTGCACCTCAACGCCGCATTCTCGCGTCTTCGCATCGCAAGCCGCAATCGAGTACGTCGCCCGCGCACTCTCCGCGCCCGTAAAAAGCATCGCCAGCGTGCTGAGCCCCGCACCCGCAATGATTCGTCGAGACATAGCTCTCCCTTTTCTCCGTTGATGTACGACCCAAAATTGCAAAATGTTCCAGTAGAATTGAAATTAGGAAGGGCCAATCCAGACTAGACGACGCGCGCAATCATCTCTGTGGGCTCCAACGTCCCTTGTTTCATCATGGCGAGAACATTCTTTATCATCAGCGGCATCTTTTCACCCATCACCACGTGCAGCCCTAGCGCCGGAAGCCCTTCTTGCGCCATCCTCGCAATCATTCGTTCCGTAAACTCCACCGAATAGTCTCTCCGTCCGCGTTCTCGCTCCAAGCGGAAGCCCGCACGCTCCAGCGCCTCGCGATACTCGTTGCCGCTCGAGACAAAGCTTGTCTCTTCGCTTACAGCCCACGGCAACGGGTACGACAGCACGCCAGGGCCAGTGCGAACTACATCAAACACCGCAAACAATCCGCCGGCCTTCAACACTCGCCGCACTTCGCGAAACAATGCATCCTTGTCCGCGATATTCATCCCCACATGAATCATCGACGCCCGATCAAACGCGCCCGGTTCAAACGGCATTTCCAACGCGCTGCCCGCCTGAAAATCAACAAGCCCTTCGAGCTTCACCAGCCGCGTCAATCGGCCCGCCACCCGCGTAAACTCCTCCGTCAAGTCCACGCCAGTCACCCGGCACCCATGCCCAGCCGAAAAATATCGCGCAGGACCACCGATGCCGCTCCCGACGTCAAGCACTCGCAATCCCGCTCGCAATTCCATCTGCGCGGCCAACTCTTTCGTCGCCTCGAGCCCGCCCACATGAAATTCATCGACAGGAGCCAGATCTTCCACCGTGAGGTGCTCGATGTCGATACCGGCGTTCTTCAAAGCCGTCAGAATTTTTTCCTCCAGGCCACCCTTACCGTAGTGCCCCACCACTTTCGCTTCAGCATCCACGATGGTCTCCTATTTTCCCCCGAACTGACTTCGCACCAAATATCAACGACCTTTCGGCGCCGGCGCCTTCATCAATTCCACAAACATCTTGTCAAATCTTGCCAGATCCAAATCCATCTGGATTTCCACCAACCGCGCGCCAAGCTTCGGATTGTCTTTCTCTACCCACGTCAGTGTGTTTCCATATCCCGCGCCGTGGTCGATGTCCACGCTCATATAGCGCATTTCCTTTTTCGTGATCAACGTCGGGTCAATCCACGCCGCAGCAGCCAATTCATCCCACATATACGAACCACCCTGGTCCGCCAGAAAATACTTCACGACGTACTGCGCCGCGCCGCTGTTGCTCGTCTTGATTTCGGCAACCATGGCATCAGTGATTCTGGTTTTGACCGAGATATCCACCGGTGTGCACACGATCTTCTTCCACGGCGCCTCCAACACGCTCTTCGCCGCCTCCGGATCGAACCAGAAATTAAATTCGTGCCGCGGACTGCTGATGAACTCCGGATCGTCCGTCTGCGGACTCAAGCTTCCACCCATAAACACCAAGCCCTCGGCCATTTCTGCAAAATGCGGATCGATGGCGTTGGCGAGCGCCAGATTCGTCATCGGGCCACCTTCGTAGATCGTCACTTCATGCGGATATTTGTGAACCATGCGGATCAGGAAGTGCGCGGCGTCCTCGTCCGCCGGTCTTGTGGTCGGTTGCCCTTCCAAAAGCGGCGGAATGACGTCATGTTCATGCCACCACCGATCATCCCAGGCCCCGGCGAACTCAACTTTTCCGTACCTTGCCTGCCACAAAAGGGCTTCCTTACGCCGATGCACGAGCGGAAACACAGCTCCCGGCACCACCGGAATATCGGTCCTCCCAATCAACTCCAGCAGCCGCAGCGTATGCGCGACCTCTTCGTCGCGCCATTGGTTTCCGCTGACCACGGTTATCCCCAACACTTCCACCTTTGGAGATTGAATCAAGGTCAACAACGTCTGCATATTGCTTCCGCCAGGCCCCGAACAATCCTGATTGATGATCACCTTCCGAGGCTGCTGCGCAAATCCCGAGCTGCCAGCAATCAAAAATAATGCAACGCATAACGTTAGTCTCAATTTCCTCATCAAAGGCCTCTCAGAGTTTTTTGTACTCTTCAAACAACCTACCTATATACCTTACAAAGATTCCCCGCGAGACACATTCTCATCCGACAAAAAAGGATTCTGACTTTGTCTTTGATTTGTCGAGATGGACGGGTGGCCGCGCCATAATCCAATGGCTTCAATCCCACGAGTCCGCGTCGCTCCTCAGCGCCCCATCTAGCCACGCTTTCTCTTCCAAAAGCGAACATCAAACCACCAAAGTGCCCCAATTTGAACAGACCCTACCCGAAATATCTCCTACTCTTACTCCAACCGGATTTCAAACTTGACGCTCTTGGGCACACTCAGCGACTCCTGAGTCCAAAATGATAATTCTGGCGAATAACTTCGAATCGAGGGGATAAATATGAAAATCAAATTTACTACAGGCCTTCTAGCAATTGCATTTGTACTCGGCTCCGCTGTCCTGGCTGCGACCGCAACTTCTCACCAGGCAAAGGAAAGGTCCAGCGCCGTAGTCACGGTTGCCGGTTGCCTCCAAAATGGCACGACCACAGACGTCTTTCTTCTCACTGCAAAAGACGGCAAGGGTTGGGATGTCAGCAGTAAGACTGTCGACATCGCAAAGCACGTAGGCCACACCGTTTCCCTAACCGGTACTCCGGTCACCACGGCCTCCACCGACGGCTCTGCCGCATCAGCAACCACTCGCCTGGACGTTTCGGACCTGAAAATGGTGAGCGAGACCTGCTCGCGATAAATAACACTCCGCAGAGTGGACGCCTCAGTTAGCGTCCACTTTCACCTCGGTCTGCGAGAATTGGCGAATCATTCCACTGGGGTTAAACTGTTGCGGCAACTCCCATTCTCAAAATCCGCCCGTTTCCGTGCTTCATACGGGCATACGAAAACAATTGCTTTAAGCAAGCAGCGCGGACATCGAACGCGAGTAAATCAAACGACTTCATATCAAGTTCGTAGTTCTCATTCGGATTTGCACCAGAATCTTGCGTCGAAATCTCTGACCATGCGGCGCGTGCATTGTTCGTCGCTTGTGCGCCATTTCGAAGAAAGAATTCGTTAAGACAAACGCCAAATTTCGCCGCGTCCTTCCTGCGCTTTTCAAGTGCCGCATGGATTTCGAATGCGTCGGCATTCGGGTCTAGAGAAAGCAGAACATTTCTCGCCTGGTCATCGGTAAGTGGTGCCGCCCACCATAAATTCAGCATTGGCTGCCTCGCTATTCAGTACCAATCTATTTTCCTTCTTTTGTCTCAAGCCGTCTGTCACCAATGGCACATAGTCGGTAGTCCGTCTATATCGCCCGGGCAGGTCTAAGCCGAAAGAGAGTAATCACGACGCAGCGATTGCGCGCTGTTCTCTGCCCCTGCACGATCACCACATTTACAAGCTGTAAGACAATGGGTTGGACTAGCGAGGATTACCCTGCGGTTGCAGCCTTTTTGAACGATGCGACCGCGTCTTCTGTCCGGTCGAATATTTCAAACACTGACACGAGCCTTGTAATCCGCAGAGCTTCTTTTATGTGATTGCCGAGGTTGGCGAGCTTGATGTGGCCGCCGACCTTCCGGGCAGAGACGTAGATAGCCACAAGCGTGCCCAAACCGCTGCTATCGATTCGAGTGACATTCCCCAGGTCCAGTACGATTTGGTGGGACTTGTCCAACAGGTCCTTCACATCAACCCGTAGAGATATTGAATCCTGGTCAAAGAATATCGCGCCGCTGAGATGTACAACGGAAACGCCATTTATACGGGAGTGCGCGATGTGAAGTGCCATGATGCCCTCCGGCAGCCTGCAGCCAAACTAGAGGTCTTGCTTTACCCTCGGCTTGTAAGGGTAGCCCCAAGCCTTTGGTGCGTGGGAGCTTCGGTAGTCGTCCAGGTCTGTTTCGCTGATACGGTAGTGCGAGCGGGGAGGATGATTCCCGAAAGCAGCCAGCTCATGATGGAGCCTGAGCGAACAAATCTCGGGAGCGTCTTGAAACTTCACACCCTTGGAACCGAACGCCTCGTTGCCAATTGTCAGGGTAAACTTGCTGTCCTCGTCTAGGCCTCGCCGCACGATAAAACTATACTCCCGCACGAGCGCTTTCGCTTCGAAACCAACGTACTGGACGTTTATGTTCTCAGTCATCAGAGTCCCTTCGTTCCAACCCGGTGAAGCCCATACAGAATTGACGACACTCGTATTATTGCAACTGGTCGACCGCGATTTAGATTTCATGACCGGACAATCGAAATTCCCAAATGGACTCGAGCAAACTATGAATCAGAAGGTTCCAATCCGACTTAACGTAGAGTAACTTTTTCGAGGAGACGGGGGCTCACGCAGACCAAACACCGCAATTCGAAACCGAGATGCTCGTATCGTCCTTGAGGTGTTGTTACCCAGTGCCGATTAGTCCAGGGGGGATTGTGCCGGACATGCTGCTGATGACCGCACTCAAGGTCAGCAACCCAGTCGAAGCATTCATCCAAATGATAATCCACGATCTTGCTAGGCCTACCTGCTTGCATCTGAGCCTTCATGTATAACCTGTATCCATCCTACGCTCATTGCCCTCGTAGAAGTAGAATCCTTGCCTGCTTTGCTGGTGAGTGGGTGGGCTGGATGGCCGCTACAATGACATCAAGAGCAGCCGCAGTTGTGTATGTGTTTCGTCTTAAATGAGGCCCAATCCGGTAACGAGTGAGTTGGGCCATTTTCTTCGCGGCCCTTGGGGAGGAGATCGAAAAAGCCGTAGATCCCAAGAAATTGCTCTCCGCCTCGCCCGAAAGTTGAATACGTGTGGAAAACCTGACCGCTCTGATCTTTGTAAAAGATGCTATTGCCGGAAAGATCTTGGCTCCCCTTAGGATCAAATTCGCGAAAATTGTAAGTGGCGCGATGGTTCGCCAGCTCCTCAGGTCGCATGGAGACGTGGAAGTCGTAGTTGAAATCGGACTTAAACGATGACACCCATTTGAATTTCCAACCCATCTTGCGCCGGACAGCTTCAATCTGATCAATAGGCGCCCGGCCTACGGCTACGTAGCTCATGTCGTGGTGTTCAAAATAATCGAGAAGGCCCTCGACGTGGGCCACTTCCAAAGTACAGCCCGGGCACTGCCAGTCCTGGTCAGGACCCATCATGAAATGCTTGATGAAGAGTTGCGTCCGGCCCTCAAACAGGTCGCTGAGTGAAACGTCCCCTGCCGTGGTCGTAAAGATATAACTCTTCTCGACCTTCCTCCATGGAAGCTCTCTCTGTCGTTTCGTGAGCTCGTCTCGGCGTTTCGTGGCTTCCTTTTCTTCACGCAGCAACGCACGTCGCGCTTCGAGCCATTCTTCATCCGATACAACGCGATGACTTGAAAGAACTGGGTCGTCGTTTTTCATGCTCCAATTTCCCTTCTTAAACCCGCGACTAAGAACTCCGAACTGATTGTAAATGCAACCAGTATGGGATCAAGAGCGCCACGCGCCGCATCCCTGCGATTTTCAGGGTACGGGTTTTGACTTTTGCGCGGCATTGCTAGCGGATCTGCCCCTTATCCAATTCCTTCACGGCGTAACAGTGCCGCAATATTCCTAGAGCCGTGAATCACGCGAAGAATTTCAATTCCTTGCGGACCGGGACGATAAAACACTAACATTTCTTCAAAGCCAGACACGCGAAAAACTCGCAAGGACGCAAGAAGAGGATTTTTGAGCTTCGCCTGCCAACCCATTTGCGGTTGCGTAGCGAGCAGACCAAATGTCTCGTGGGCGGCGAGAAGAAACCGATGCCCGAGTTCCGGGCCTGCTTTCGTCGCAAAATAATAGGCTTGTTCGTCGAGATCATGGTCCGCCCTAGGGCGGACGACATACACTGCGCTCACCGGGTCTCGTTCTTCTTTAGACGCTCATCGAGTCGGCGATGTTTCTCTTGCCAGTAAGAGGGTCCCGCCTCGATCGGAGCACCAGACTCGAGCCCCTCAAGAGCCAGTGCTTCCAACTCTTCCATCCCCTGCTGGTCAGCCTGAACAAGTCGCTCTAAGTAGGCCTCAATGCTGAGCCCCTCAGCGTCAGCTCGGGCACGAATCTTCGCTTCGAGCTCTGGATGTATCGGAATGCTCATTGTCGCATCTTATTCCTTATTCTCACGCTGATTCTACGACCGGCCAAGCACACTTTCCTACTAGGAAGTCGCGCTGATGACACCGGTCGCACGAGTGCCCCGGAACACAGGTTCTCTAGCTTCCAGGCAGTAGGCGATTCAAAAGCCTGAAACACACACCCTCAAGTTACGGGTTCAATATACATATCATTGGTTACTTTTGGCCCATACTTTGGTAACAGAGCATGCTGGATTGAGATACTCGGTGAGCACGTCTTTGGCAATTTGAACCTGGCTCCCTCCTGCCGCGTAGCAGTCCACCTGGTATTCGTCGAACGTGATTAGCAATCCGGTCGGCGTGATATTGAATTTTGAAAAATTTTTCAGGTCAGGTCCCGCGCCTCTCAATATCCAATCAGATGGCTGGACGAGGCCCTTTGCTTCGGCTAGATGAGCAACGCAATAGTCGGAAAGAGCTTTGAGAAAAGCTGAATCCGCTCTGAACAGGTTAGCCAGTATAAGTGGAAACATTGGTCCCAGCTGCACGTTAGTTACCGCTGTTATGTGGTTTGGATGCGCGCCTCCAGCACCGTAGTGGAATACCGAGTATCGGATACTAACTATCTCAGCGGTATAGCAAGAAACTTCATAGGAAGCAGTGAGCTGACTCGGCAGCTTGCTCAAGGGGCCGTGATCCGTGGGCGTGAGGACCAGCCGAAGAGATCGGAGCTCGCTTAACCTGCGAAGTGTGTCCGAACGTTCGAGAACATTTAAGTCATCAAGGTCCGTGGTGGAGCGCACGAAAATTGGAAATTCCAACTGAGCGTCATACGGGGGATATTCATCCCATCGTTCACGAATGATTTCCGTTCGCCAGGGGGCGACCGGCGCTGACCCATCTTCGTGCGGCGTGCTCGGTTTAGTTCCGAACAAGGGATCAGAAATGCCCAAAGAGGCCACCAAACGTGCTTTGTAGATTTTAAGCGAGCTCCGATCGATCTCACCTGCGTCGGCCCGTCTGTGGCAGTTTGGGCATAAGGCGATTAGGTTGTAGTAGTCGTGCTCCTTGCATTTTTCCCAAGGAACAATGTGGTGAATGTCCACATCTTGGTGTTTACACGTATGAATTGCGCAGCGATGCCCGGCCTCGACGAGAATTCGGCGTCGCAAATCTGCAGGGATTGGAGGACGATCGTTCACTTGCGGTCTCCGTCCGCGGGTTGGCGGGTAGCCTAGCTTCATCTCGGCCACCCGCCCACCTGCATCGACTAGCTGTTCTTCATATCGCGCATAACCTCTACGAGAGTACTCGGATAGATCCGCATGGCATCGTAAGCGCCAGCGGAACGCCCCATTTGCATGGGGTCGCTCCCAACACTCCGGAATTGCTTGACCGCGCAGGCGACCATCTCTTGTGATTTAAAAATCCTGGGTTTAACAATCCTCCATTTGCCCGAGCTGTTTTCTTCTACGAATTCGCTCATGGCACCAAGTATCGGAAATACAAGGCCAGGAGATACCCACGTAATTTTGTTGTTGGCGTCACGTTTGCAGGCTCGGCCACCTTTTTTTGTTTCGTCCCATATGTGGTGACCGTTCCAGCTAGAATGCTGCGACCAATACTCATATTCTTCGATCGCAGCCGGCGCAATTTGCACCGTAAACTCGTATTTCCGCATAGCGTCCGAGTTCTTATCCTTATTTTCAAACCAATCGGAAAAATCCGAGAGACACTGCTCGGGATTTTTATAGGGGCGAAGCTTTTCCGCAGGCGTGTCGTTCTTTGAAACCTCTTTCGGCATGAGTAGCCGAGCGAACTGGAGAATCTTGCGAGTATCGTAGAATTCATCTCCGGTTTCCGTCTCACTCTTTCTAATTTTAATCTGCGGATGGATCCTCTTGATGCTCTTCTCCAGGTCCTCCAAGTGGCCGCGCGCGCCTGCCTGGGAAATAGATTTGACCGGTGTCGCCGTATTCCTCGCAATCGCCGTTTCTACAACCTCATCGGCGTCTGGATCGACAATAATTTCTGCGCGGACGTAGAAAGGCGGGTCTTCGTCTTCGTCAGGGCCGTCCTCGCCGAATTCCTCTCCAATCCACCTACGAATTTCGCCTTGAGACTGGGCCCCATTGATAATGCTCGCGTCGTAAAGGCGCAAGATTCGTTTTCCGTCCTCGACTTCTGCTTCGCTCGCAGCAATCACAAAGCCGCTGTTTCGCGTAATAAACCTTGAAGGCTCAGTTTGGATTGTATTGGCGATGGACTCGTGAACACGATTGCGTTTCCTAAGGTTGTATTCTGCGAGATACGTGCGCAGATTCTCCTTTGTGCCCACCTTCAAAATCTCAAGAGCTGAGAAATTACCTACGAAGGATTTGACACCTGTGCTTGCTTCATCTGGACTTGTGGTATTACGAAGTAGCTGATAGGAAAGCTGAATGCAGGGACGTACACTTCCGGCTGATTTTGCCACTGTATTTCTCCTTGTTGCTGCCTCTTAGCGAGACGCCGCATCCGCGACACTCGCACGACAGTCAACAACAAAGAGACTACACGAGTCCAAGAGTCTTCTGCAACAGCCTTCTGCGTCGGGTCCGGTTGGGTGACGGTCAGTCGCGTGCCGCATCCCCGGCGGGTGGGCATAGATTGAGGCGGTCGCGAACTCCGCGAAGTTGGTTTTGAAACCAGGGGGCCGCTCCTTCGGTTTTAAGGGTGCGGGTTTTACTTCGTCCCCTCGGAAACCTCGCGGCGTCTAGCGCATCCTCAGGTGCTCTCTACAAAAACGGTTGACGCTATCCCCCGCTACACACAGAATCTTTACTGCTCCGCGCCGCAACTTTCCAGCACTTGTCGCGCTTCGCGGACAGGACAAATACCCTGATGCAATCGCCCCTTTGGCGTTCGGCTGTCATGCTCGCAGTTTGTCTCTCTTCGTTCTTCGCCGCTGCTGCCTTTCTGCATTCGCGCGCCCCGCAATCTTCACCCGCTTCTGCCCCGCAAAAAGCCGCTCCTCACATCGATCCCGCCGAAGCCTATCGCCTCAACACTCTCGGCGTCGCCTACATGAACCAACAGCGCCCCGCCGATGCGCAAAAGCTCTTCGAACAATCCCTCGCCGCCGACCCGCAATTCGAAGTCGCTCGCGCCAACCTCGGCATCTCTCTCCTCGCTCAGCAAAAGCTTGAACCCGCGCGCACCGCCCTCGCCGCGGCCGCCGAAAAACTTCCGCAAGATCCCTACGCCTGGTACAACCTCGGCCTCGTCTACAAAGATCTCGGTGACGCGGAAAAAGGCGTCGCTGCCTTCACGCACGTCACGCAAATTGCCGACGAAGCCGACCCCTGGTATTTCGTCGGGTATCTGAATTCGCAGCTTCAACGCTACGATCAAGCCATCATCGCCTTCCAAAAAGCTCTCGCCATTTTTCCGTTTCATGCCTCCGCCGAATTTGGCTTGGCTCGCGCCTACCAGCGCAGCGGCAATGCCGAAGCGGCCAAAGAGCACCTCGCCAAATTCCAGAAAATGACCGCCGATCACGTCGCCACACCTTTCGGCGCAGGCTACGGCGATCAAGGCCGCTTCTCTCTCGCCGAACTTCCGCGCAGCTCTGTCCAAAACGCGCCTCCCGCTATTCCCGTTCACTTTGTTCAGCAGCCTATCGCGTCCATACTTCAAGCCCCGCCCGCCGCTGCGACGCCCATCGGCCCGAGTACCGGCGCTTGCTTCTTCGACTACGATGGCGACGGCAAACCCGATCTCTTTCTCGTAAGCGCGACAACGGACGGCACGAGTCGTCTGCTTCACAATATAGGCAACGGAAAATTTGCAGACGTCACGAAAGAATCCGGCCTGGAACTCACCGGCAGCGGCCTAGGCTGCGCTGCGGGCGATTTTGACAACGACGGCCACACCGATCTAGCGGTCTGCTTAGCCGATGGAGTGCACCTCTTTCACAACAATGGCGCCGGAAAATTTGACGACGTCACTGAAAAAGTTGGCATTCGCCGCGAAAAAGGCTGCGTGGGCGTCACCTTTGTCGACTACGACCACGACGGCGATCTCGATCTCTACATCACAATGCAACCCACCGCGGCCCGTACGCGTGAAACAGCAGCCCACAATTTTCTCTGGCGCAACAATGGAAACAGCACGTACACCGACGTCTCCGCAGAAAGCGGTCTCGGCTCCGACGCCACGGGCGCGGGCTTGGTCACGACCGACTTCAACAACGACCGCGCGATTGATTTTGTTTTTGCCGGAGGCATGGACGGCGCTTCCATTTATCTAAATCCTCGCGAAGGTAAATTCACTCCGCTCTCCGCGATCGACTTCAAAAAAGAAAATCTTCCGCCTGCCGTCGGCGTCGTCGCTTTCGATTTCAATAAAGACGGCTGGATGGATCTCGCTTTCACGCACGCTGGCGCGCCGGGCATCAGCTTGTGGCGAAACGTTGATGGGAAGCATCTTGAGCGCGTCCCACTTCCAGATTTCGGCTGGCAACGCGGGTGGGGAATTTCCGCTATCGATTACGACAACGACGGCTGGCTCGATCTGATAGCTGTCGGCGAGTCCAGCTCAGGCGGCGAACTCCGCCTGCTCCGCAACCTTGGCGCAAAAGGCTGGGCGGACGTCACGAAAGAAACCCATCTCGATGCCGTCAAACTTTCGCAGCCGCGTGCCATTGCCATCGCTGATTTCGCCGGCAACGGCAGCCCCGATCTTGTCGTCACTCAGCTCGGCAACGCACCGCTCTTCCTGAAAAACGAAGGAGCGAATCAGCACAACTGGATGAGCATCGACCTCAAGCCTCTCGCCGACAATAAAAACGGCATCGGCACAAAAGTAGAAATTTACGCGGGTCCGCTCTATCAAAAGTGGGAAGTGCAAGGCGCGTCTGGGTATCTCGGACAAAACGCTCCCAGCATTCTTGCCGGTCTTGGCGAAGAAAAAAACGCGGAAGTCATCCGTCTCCTCTGGCCCACAGGCGTCCCGCAGGACGAAATAAATCTTGCTGCCAAGAAAACACAATCCATCGGCGAACTCGACCGCCGCGGAAGCTCCTGCCCGGTTTTATTTTCCTGGAACGGAAAAGAATACGAATTTATCGCCGATATGATCGGCCCTGGCGTCGTCGGCCACTGGGTTGGACCCGGCCCGAACCACATCGCCGAGCGCGACGTTCCCGATCCCGACGAATATCTAAAAGTCGGCGCAGAGAGCGTTCGTCCGCTGCACGGCATGCTCAGCTTCCGCTTCATGGAGCCGATGGAAGAAACTGTCTATCTCGATCAACTTCGTCTTCTCGCCGTCGATCATCCCGCGTCTTACGAAGTATTTCCCAACGAGCGCTTTGTTTCTAATCCTCCCTTCCCTGAGTTTCGCGTCATCGCCAGCCAGGAAGCCCATCCGCCGCTCGGTGCGTGGGACGATCACGGAAACGACGTCCTGTCTTTGATTTCGCAACGCGACCGAAAATACGTTACGGATTTCGAAGGCTTGCCGTTCACTGGTTTTGCAAAACTCCACTGGGTCGAGCTTGACCTTGGCAAATGGGAGCCCGCCAAGCCGCTGCGCCTCATCATCGATGGCTACACGGACTATTTCACCGCCACTTCTATGTATGCCGCCGATCAGGCAGGAGTGAAAGTTATTGCTCCGTATGTCGAAGCCCAGGATGCAAACAACAAATGGGTTCGCGTCGTCGAAGACATGGGGTTTCCGGCTGGCCTCGAACGCACGATGGTCGCGGACCTCACCGGAAAACTTCCGCCGGGCGCGCGCCGCATTCGCATCGTCACCAACTTAAAAATTTATTGGGACGCGATTCACATCGATCAAACTCCAGCGGCGCAGGAAATTCGCACCGCCGAAGTTCCGCTCGCAAAAGCTTCGCTCGAGTTTCTAGGTTACCCGCGTGAGATTCGGCTCACTCCAGCAAGCGACACCATTTATTCTTTCGCGAATCGCAGCATGACCGGCCCGTACGCGCGTGCCGCCGGCAACTACACGCGTTTCGGCGATGTGCTCGATTTGCTCACCGCCGCGGATGATCGCTTCGTCGTTTTCGGCTCAGGCGAAGGCGTCAAACTCGATTTCGATCCGCGTCAACTGCCCGCGCTCCCTGCCGGTTGGGTTCGCGACTACTTTTTCTACGCGAACGGCTTCGAGAAGGATCTCGATTTTTATGCTGCGTATGCTTTCAGCGTCGAACCACTTCCGCGGCATTCAGCTCTGCCCTATCCGTATCCCGCGGGCAAAGAATATCCGGATGATGCGCAGCATCTTGGCTATCAACTCGAATACAACACGCGACAGCGCTCGGACCGGATGCCGCCGAGTCTGAGTTACCGTTATCCGCCGCAGCAAAAGTAATGCGGCGGGCAGCCAGGGCGCGATGAATCGCGCCCCTACAAGCTCCGCTTGTCGGTCGACTCGCGCAAAAGTTTCAGCGCTTGGCTGCCGTGATCCTTCGCTACGCTCAGGATGACAGACAGGCGCGCCGTAGCTAGGCTCCTTCAATCCCATTCGACGGTTTCCCAGGCGCGGGATTGCGAGCTTTTAAGAATGGCGTCGCAGAGCACCATTTCGTCATGGCCCGTTTGAAAGGTCGGAAATGTCCTCGGCGCGTTCAAATCATTTTTCGCGATGTACTCGTAAAAATCCTTGAAGAGCTGCATGAACGTATCTGGATAGCCTTCTGTGTGGCCGCCGGGATACACGGCGTAGGGCCGCGCTTCGGTGGTCATCAGCGCTGGGTCTTTTAGCATTGAGCCATTTGCCGTTTCGCGCCGGCCAATCCACACTTCATTCGGATTTTCTGCGTTCCACCACAGTGAACCTTTGGAACCGTCAATGCCGAAGCCCAGCTTGGCTTTGTGGCCAGCGCTGACTTGGGAAACTGTAACTACACCGCGCATGCCGTCCTGAAAATGAAGCAGCATGGTGGCGTAGTCGTCGGTGGTCATGGGCATTTCATCGTAGTCGGTAGATTCGGTTTTCTTGAAAGTTTCCACCCGGCCACGCGGCTTGCGGCGAACAGAAATAACGGTGCCGAGATCGGCGCAGACTTCGGTGATTTTCTTGCCGGTCAGGAACATCAGCAAATCCATGGCATGGGTGCCGATGTCCGAAACAGCGCGCAGTTCGCCTCCGAGCTTTTGTTCGAGGCGCCAGTTCCAATCCGTTGGATGCAGGAGCCAGTCCTGCAGAAAGCTACCGTGTGCGGTGTGCGGCGTGCCGATCTCGCCTTTCTCGATCAGAGAGCGCGCTTCCTGGCAGAGCGGGTAGTAGCGCAGGTTATAGGCGACGCCGCCGACACGATTCGATTCGCGCGCGAGTTTTACGAGCATTTCGGATTCGCGCGAATCCATGGCCAGCGGCTTTTCGCACAGGACATGTTTTCCTGCGCGGAGCAATTTGCTGGCCTGCTCGAAGTGGACGTAATTGGGCGTGCAGATATGGACGGAGGTGACGGCCGAATCCGCAGCAAGTTCATCGAGCGAGGCGTAGGAGCGATCGAGGCCCAAAGCCTGGCTGGATTCCGCGCCGCGTTCTTTCGTGCTGCCGAGAATGCCGCGTATCGGAATTCCCAGCCGCCGCAGAGCGTCTACGTGCGCTCTGCCGACAAATCCCACACCGATTACTGCCGCCGTATGGTTCATCGCTCTCGCTCCTGATGTTGCGCTCACGCTTGCGTCTTGCTCGAGAAATGCTGCGCGTGAGGCAGTTTGCGTTCCCCAATCTGCAGGAGGCAAGGTATCAGTTTTTTGGCTATTCGGAAACTAAGGGCCACCGGCGGCGGTGGCCCTTAGTCTCACGGTTTATATTTAACCGTTCCTCTTCATCCAAAAGTTCCACGCCTCCGATTAGAAGCTCAGCTTCAGAGCCAACTGAACGATGCGCGGGTTGCCGTAGGTGTTGGTAATTTTTCCAAAAGTCGGGTCGCCGAAGTTCGAGTCGGGATCCTGGAACAACGGATGATTGAAGATGTTGAAGAACTCCGCACGGAACTGGAGGTTGGCGCTATCCCTGATCTTATGGATCGGGAAATTCTTGAACAGGGAAAAATCGAAATTGAGTTCGCTGGGTCCACGAAGAATGCCGACACCGGAATTGCCGAAGCCTGTTGCCACGGCTGGACAGTTTCCGTCTGGAAGAGCTTGAGCGCACGTTCCGGCTGGCTCTTCATCGCCGATAACCGGAGGGGTGGTAAAGCAGTTCGTGTTGATGTAGTTGCCCAATTTAGAAGTCACGGAGCCGGAATTCACGTACTGACCGGGAGTGCACGTACCAGAAAGTTCCGCGCGGTCCGTGGTAGTTCCGTAGACGTTGGTTCCGTTGGTGTAAGTGACCGTAAGGTAGTGTCCGGTCTGGAAGATGGTGACCCCCTGGACGGACCAACCTCCGAACGCTGCCTGAGCGAAAGCGTTCTCTGTTGGAAGCTTTGGCAGTTGATAAGAATAATTGATCACCAATCGCTGGGGACGGATGAAGTTGTCCGGGCCGTAGTCGGAGGCTAAGTCGTTCTGATTTCCGAGAGCCGAGCCGCCATTGGGCCCAGTTGTAGACCCAAAAGCGGTTGCGAGGTCTCTAGACCAGGTGTAGGAAACCTGAGCCTGCAAGCCATGGCTGAAGCGCTTATTCAAGCTGACGAGAAGAGCGTTATACCAGGACGCTCCATCGGATTCGATTTGAGTCATCGTTGAACTGGCGAATCCCTCGAATGCAACCCGGGAGGTCAGATTGGCGAGTGTGTTGGTAGTCACTCCGCGAATCGGGTCTGAAGCGCTCGCCAGACCAGCCTGGTTGATCGACCGTATGTCGATAAGGTGTAATCCGCGAGCTCCGGAATATCCGACTTCAAGAACCAAGCTGGGAGTAATCTGCGTCTGGGTACCCAGGCTGTACTCCTGGACCATGGGCGGCCGGAATACTGGATCAAAAGTTGTTATCGAGTTGGAAGTGGTGGGCGAATAGGGTATGAAAGTCGGAAAGGTCGGCGAAGTCAAGGGCAACGGTTGCTGCATTGAGAACGATGCGGCGCCGGTTGCGACGAATTCACGGAAATTGCCGTACGGAGGGGCAGAAATCAGCTGGAGAAACGGCTGGCCGGTGGAGCGGGAATGGTAGACACCATAGCCACCGCGAAGAACAACCTTGTCGTGCATATGAGGCAACTGGTAGGCAAAGCCTATGCGGGGATTCCAAGTGTTCTGGCCGTCCCCATTCAGTCCAAAATCGTTGTCGAGTTGTTTAACTCCCGCGGGGATAGTGCCGACATAGTTGTTGGGAACCGTTGTACCGGCCAAGGTGCCGCCGGCTGGGGGGTTGGGAAGCGCCAACGAGGCGTCGAACCCAGAGTTGCGGCCCTGCGCATCACCAAAGTCACCAATGTGGTCGTAGCGGAGACCCAGATTGACGGTCAGGCGTTTGGTGACTTTGAAGTCGTCTTGTGCGTAGCTCCACACTTCCCAATCGCGATAGGCGCGGTCAAACAGCCCGAGCAGATCAAGAGAGGCATACATATTGCCGATACCTGAGCCGTTACCCCCTTGGGCCACAGGCGTGCCGGGCAGCCCGAGCATGAAGTCCGGCCAGGTCAGGAAAAGCTCACCAGCAAGGTAGTGAAAGCCGACTTGATTGTTCTGCTCGCGCATGACGCCTGCGCCAAAGCGGAAGTTATGCTTGCCGTGGGTCCATGAAACAGAGTCCTGAAAGGTATAGGTATTCTCCGCAATCTGTACGTTCTGGCCATTTCCTCCGAGAGACATTCCTGAAGCGGAGGGATAGTCAATCGCAAGAGCGGGGATATCGTTATCAAAGGGCACGACATTAACGCCGACTTGCGACCAAGTGAAGCCCGGTATCGCCTGGGCGAAAGTCGCAAAGATTCGGTGATAAGCCACTTCGGCTTCGTTCAGGAGTGTTGGAGTGAAGATGTAAGTGTGGGTGAGCGAAAAGTTGCGGAAGTCCTGTGTGAGGTTGACGGGCGCGCCTGGAGGCGAACCGCCGCCCGTGAGGTTCGTTTCCGGCAAGGTGTAGGTGATTCCGCTATTTGCGAAGAAAAAACGACCGCTGAGTTTGCTTTTCGAGGACATCTCGTAATCTGCGTTGGTCATGAACTGATCTTCGGTGAAGGGGCAAGCCTCGCTGAACGCCGAAGAACCTTGCGCATCGAAAGGAGTGCCTGGAGCCGTATTGTACGTCTGCGGTGTGGGAATCAAATATTGCCCGTTAGGCAGCTTGGTGTTCAACAATGCGAGAGCTGCCGGGTTGATGTTCGAGCCGTCGGCCGCGATCGCGGTTCCTCCGAATAACCCGGACTGACCGGCAAAAAGAGCGCCCAAGGCTGCTGCCGAGCGATCATTGGTTAACGGTGCCTCGCTAAGATTGGAGGAACAGTTCAGGTCAAGGCCATTGCGCTGGCGCGTGCCTTGGTATGAGGTGAAGAACTGCAGCTTGTCCCTCTTGATTGGCCCGCCGAAATCACCGCCAAACTGATTCTGTTTGAGAATAGCTCGCGGCTGTTCGTGGGCATTAAGGAAAAAGGTGTTCGCATTCATGTCGTTGTTGCGGAAATATTCCCAAGCCGCGCCATGATATTCGTTAGTCCCGCCCTTAGTAATGACGTCGACGCTTGCGCCGGCGTTGCGACCGTAGGATGCATCGTATTGCCCGGTCTGTACTTTGAATTCCTGGATCGTATCGGGATTGGGAATAGCGACACCGGCGCTAAAGTAACCGCTCTGTTGGATATCGTTGACGCCAACGCCATTCATCTGAAAATTGTTATCGGAAGCCCAGTTTCCGGCCGATACGGTGGGATCCTGGTTGTTGCCGCCGCCGCCACGGCCTAATTCGCCAGCGTTAGCAACCTCAGACGATACCCCTGGGTTAAGGGCAATGATCTGGGTAAAGTTGCGCATGGCAAGAGGAAGCGATTCGACCTGCTCGCTGGAGGTGACGCGGCCGAGCGTACTGGATTCTGTCTGGAGCTGGGCGACCTGCGCTTCGACGACCACCGTCTCAGCAATCTGGCCGACCTCGAGCCGGAGCGTGAGAGCATTGGTTTCCGTGACGGTAATCTTGACGTGCGCGACGCTCACCGAGCGGAAGCCTGTTTGGCTGACTTCGACATGATATGTGCCGGGCAAGAGTAAGGGGACAATGAAAGCGCCTGTGGCGTTTGTGGTGACCGTACGCACTTCGCCAGAAGCCTCGCTTGTAACTTTCACCGTGGCTCCAGCGACGCTCGACCCGGATTGATCCGTCACCGCGCCGGAGAGAGCGCCAGTGCCCGCGGTTTGTGCGCCGGAGATTGCGGGCATTGCGAGAAGGAATAATGCAACAAGCGTTGCGCACAGATATAGAGCGCAACAGCGTGAAGCGCGATTTCTTTGAATGTCGATCGAAGAAATGAATGTTTCTTTTGCGGCCATGAATCAGTCCTCCACTCGATTGCTGATTAGAACGACTATCCCCGACTGATGCCGCCACCCGCCAGTGCGCGGCTTTCGCAACATATGTTGCTGTCCGATTGCAGAGAGGCTAATCGCATAGAGCGCTGGTGTCAAGAGGATGGTTTTCGATTGAGCGCATCGGTTTTTTGGCGCGTTTGAGGCTAGTAACATTTGTTGCGCAGATAACAACTGTTGGACGTACATACAGTCTTTCCTCCGGCTAATCGTCCTGGTGCCGCGGAACGTCGAAGATCGTTTGCGGGACTTCGGCAGCTTGTTCCGCTTGCACGCGCTTGATGGCGGCGAAAGTGCGGAGGAGTTGATTGGTGATATAGGCGAGAACGGCGGCACGGCGAGTGGAAATGCGGTTCTGAGCCTGGAGAATGATGAGCTTGGCGAGGAAGTCGTAGATGCCATCGAGACGGTCGAGCTGTTTGGGATCTTTAATGAGTTCGGGAGTGAGGTCAGCGGGCTGCATATTTTCGGGAAGAGCGGCGTGACGAGTGCAAAGGCGGGGATTAGCGTGGGAGACGAGTTTGCGGCAGCGAGTGCGATTAGAGAAGCGATGCTGGCAGCGATTGGAATCATTGATCGGAAGAGAGTCGGGTGATTGCTGAGACTCGGGCGACGGATCTTGGCTGAGTTCTGGCTGGTTGATTTCAGTTTGCGGGTTCATTTTTTCCTCGATTGGGGAGAGAGCAAGAAAAAACACCCCCCTTGAATTTGTAAGATTTTGAAAGAAATAGGGTTACGGAAATACGGGTTTCTAAGATTGTGAAAACAAAGGGCCGGAAATGCTCTCGTTTTGCTCTGAGAGAGAGCAGGAGAGCGGAAGGAAATGAGAGAGGAACAGGGCGAACAGGTGGTTTGGTGCGCTGGAGCGGAGTTAGACGGAGGGACGGCTAGTATCACGAGAAATGGTAGCATGGGAGTTATATCTTGTCAATAGTTAATTTATGGGTATACATTCGAACGGCAAAGGGGTGAGACGGGAGGGGTGACGCCGTAAAGAGAAGAAAGGAAAGAAGTAAGGGCGAAAAAAAGTGGCACGTCACGTGCGTTGAGACGATTTGTGAGAAAAGAGGTGAGTAGAGAGTCGTGGGTGGCGAGTAGAAAAGCGGAAAACAAGGGACTTAGCTTTGGGAGGAATTCGTAAAGATGCTGCACCAGTACGAGGAACGGTAGAAGAGGAAAAAAAGAGGGACGGGCTGAAAGCCCGCCCCTACAGAGGTGGAGTGGCGACGGAGATGAGAGCGGGCATGGCCCTTCGAAGCTCCCTTCGCTTTCTCCCTTCGAGGCTCAGGGTAAACGGGGCAAGCAGGGTAAACGGTGCTGCGCCACTACAAGGGACGGTAGAAGAGGAAAAGAAAGAGGGACGGGCTGAAGCCCGCCCCTACAGAGGTGGAGTGGGGACGAGGATAAGAGCGGGCACGGCGTGCCGTGCCCCTACAGGATCCTGCGAAGGGGAGGAATTTAGATTTGGGCCATGCCGCCGTCGACGAAGAGTTCGATGCCGGTGATGAAACTGGCGTCGTCGGAGGCGAGGAAGGAAACGGCTTTGGCGATTTCGTCGGAGGTGCCCATGCGGCCCATGGGGACGCCGCTGATGAGTCCGGCTTTGAGCTGGGCGCTGTCACTGACGGTCTGTCCCAGGCGATCGATGGCAGGGGTTTCGATGGGGCCGGGGCTGACGACGTTGACGCGGATTTTGCGGTCTTTGAGATCGACGGTCCAACTGCGGGCGAAGGAGCGGAGAGCGGCTTTGGTGGCGCTGTAGACACTGAAGGCCGGCATGCCTTTGATGGAGACGATGGACGCATTGAGAATGACGGAGGCGCCGTCGACGAGAAGCGGGAGGGCTTTTTGTACGGTGAAGAGAACACCCTTCACGTTTACGTCGAAAGTTTTGTCGTAGTGGGCTTCGGTGATTGAACCGAGAGGCGCGAATTCGCCAAGGCCAGCATTGGCGAAGAGGATGTCGATGCGGCCTTTTTGTTGTTTGACGGTGGCGTAGAGACGATCTAGATCGGAGAGATTTGCGACGTCGCCTTGGACGGCGGTGACGTTTTTGCCGATTAGTTTTACGGCGGCGTCTAGCTCGGATTGGCGGCGGCCAGTTATGAAGACGTAGGCGCCTTCGGCGGCGAGGCGTTGCGCGGTGGCGAGGCCTATGCCGCTGTTGCCGCCGGTGATTACGGCTATTTTTCCTGCGTGTTTGGACATGAGATTTTCTCCTTGGATGGAATGCGTTTGCGTTTGCGATTTGTTGGCGAAAGTCAACGGCGCGGGTCTAAAGACCCGCCACTACAGAGGCAAAGGCGCGGGCCGCTTGCGCGGCCTTGGGTTTGGTGCCGCGCCAATGCATACGGATTAGAGGCCGCCTGAAACCGGGAGGATCTCGCCGGTCATGTATTTGGAGTCGGAAGAGGCCAGGTAGACCGCGGTTGGGGAAATGTCGTCGGTTTGGCCAATGCGGCCTAGCGGGGCTTGCGATTCGACCCATTTGCGAAAATCGCTATCGGCGAAGCCGGCGGTGTGCACGCCTTCGGTTTCGATCATGCCGGGATTGATGGAATTTACGCGGATCTTGCGCGCGCCCAGTTCCTTGGCAAGCGAACGAGTGATGACGTCGACGGCGCCCTTGGTGGCGGTGTAGACGGAAAAGTTTGGAGGAGCCAGCCGGCTGACCGCGGAACCGATATTGATGACGCTTCCGCCTTTATCGGTGAAGTGCTTGAGCGCTTCCTTGGTGGTGAGGAGCAGGCCGAGAACGTTCAGATTGAAGTGAGTGTGGAAGGATTCTTCGGTGACGCTATCGAGCGGCCCGGGAGCGTAGACGCCGGCGTTGTTGACGAGGATGTCGAGGCGGCCGAAGGCTTTTTTGGTTTCGGCGAAGAGGCGGGTGATGTCGGCTTGCTTGGAGACATCGCCTTGAACGGCGACGGCTTTGCCGCCTTTTTTGACGATTTCGGCGACAACTTTGTCCGCGCCGGACTTGCTGGAGGAATAATTTACGACTACCGAGGCGCCTTCGGCGGCTAACGCTTTGGCGATGCCTGCGCCGATGCCTTTGGAGGCGCCGGTTACGACTGCGACCTGATCTTTTAGTTTGGCCATGTTATTGGTCTCCTGTTCTTCTATTTATGTACCGTTGGGTACGTCAATATCTTGTCTGGGCGGCGAAGTTAGTGACTTTCTTACCGCTCGATACGAAACATGTGTTAAGATGCTTGAATATGAGAAAGGATACAAAAAAGAAAAAGCGGAGTAACTCGCCTGTTTCCGGGCATTTAGCGGGGGCGCGGGGCGGAGTGCACCTGGGGCGGCCGCGGGCGTTTGATCCGGATACGGCGCTGGAGGCAGCGCTGCGTGTGTTTTGGACGAAGGGGTACGAGGGGACGGCGCTTTCGGATTTGACGGCGGCAATGGGGATTAACCGGCCGAGTATTTATGCGACGTTTGGGAATAAGGAAGCGTTGTTTCGGAAGGTGCTGGACCGGTATAACGCGAAGATGACGGGCTTCACGGCTGAAGCGTTGAAGGAGCCGACGGCGCGAGCGGTGGCACAGGCGTTGCTGGCGGGGACGGCGGACTTGCTTTCGTGCCCGGGAAATCCGAAGGGATGTTTGACGGTGCAGGGAGCGTTGGCTTGTGGGGACGAGGCGGATCCTATACGGAAAGAATTGATTGCGCGGCGGGCGACGGGAGAGGCGGCGCTGCGAGAGCGATTTACGCGAGCTAAGGCGGAGGGGGATTTGCCGGCCGGGGCGGATGCTGCCGATTTGGCGCGGTATGTTATGGCGGTCATGCATGGGATGTCGGTGCAGTCGGCGGGAGGGGCCTCGCGCGAGGAGTTGCAGGGGGTGATTGATTTGTCTTTGCGGGCTTGGCCTGGGTGAGGGAGCAGAGGAAAGGAAAAATGCGAAAAGGTTGGGATTGGTTTTTTGGCGGGTTTGATTTTTCTGCGAGAGTTTGTGTTTGTTGAGACGCGGCGCAAAGGCGCACAGCCAGGATTGGCTGTGCCACATTACTTGACTGGACCTGTCTGCCAGTATTGATTGAAGCCGATATAGTCTGAGGGTAGGTTGGCCAGGATTGTGCGGCGCAGTTCGAGGATGTCTACGGTGCCTAGGTTTTTGTAGAGAACTTTGCCATTTGGATCGAGGAGGACTGTGTAGGGAACGGCGGATTCCCAGGTTGGATCAAAGGCCGTCTGGAGCGCGGCGGTATCGTTCGAGGCGAAGAGGAGATTGCGGCTAGTGGCGCGCTTCTTCTCTAGCATTTTCTGGACGCCGGTTTTTTCGTCGGGCATGTTGGCGGAGACCGTGACCAAATCCAGGTCGCGAACTTTGTACATCTGGTAGGTGTCTTCCAAATCCGAGAATTCATCGATGCAGGAACCGCACCAGGTGGCCCAGAAGCTGACGAGTAGCATGTGTTTCGCGGGATTCGTGCGAAGGGTTTTCAAGTCCGCCGACGTAGCCATTTCTAGTTTTATAGGTTGCTCATCGATCTTTCGGAGGGATTCGAGGCGAGAGGCTTCCTTTTCTTGCCATTTGGTGGAGCAGCCGAAGACGCCTGTTTTTTTCACGGGGACTTCCCTGTTGGCTAGCAACGCGTCGATCGCATTGCGGGCGTCCTGCGAGTTCACCATTTCCTTGCGATAGCTATTGTCCATTCGGCCTTCGTAGCGGAGCTTTCGATCCTTATCGAAAATGAAAACGTGAGGCGTGGCCTGCGGGCCGTAGGCGCGGGCAACGGATTGTGTTTCGCCGTCGTAAAGATAGGGATAGTGGAGATTTTTGTAAGCAAAGCGAATCTTCATTTCTTCGAGGCTGTCGCTGATGTCGGAGGAGTCCAGTTCGTCGATGCGAATGGCTTTGGGGTTGTTGGGTTGAATGGCGACGACGGCGACGCCGCGATCGCGGTAATCGGATTCCAGTTGCTGGATGCGCTGCTCGTACATTTGGGCGATGGGGCAGTGATTGCAGGTGAATACGACGACCAGGACTGGACTGGATGCGTAGTCGGCAAGGCTGTGGTTTTTTCCGTCGACGCCGGGCAACGAGAAGTCTGGGGCGGACGAGCCTAACGGCAAAATCGGATGAGCAGTCTGTCCTGAGGCCGGGAAGGTCAGAAGTGATAAAAAAATAATTCGCCACATTTGGTTTAAACCTCTCTTACGCATCCGCGAAAACATTTGCATTGCCGCCAGGACGAGATTTATTACGGCATTCCTGGTGCACTATATAACGAGCCAATTCCCAGGCTATTGCTGTGACTGCTGGCGGATGGATTGGAAAGCGGACGCGGCGTCACATCGGCGTCCACGAGGCCCATAGCCCATTTGATGGCCTCGACAAACATTTTCTGCATGCGAGGATCGTCCCAATTTTGTTCGACGTGGCCCAGCGTCGAATAATAGACGCGTCCCTTGCCGTACATTTTCGCCCAGGTTACCGCAAAATCGAGATCCTTGCGGTGAACGCGCGGATTATTCAGGTCCAGCTTGCTGGCGTCGAGCCGCATCAAGACGCGGACCTTGTCTCGCGAAAAACTTTTCATTTGGTAGATCTCGTCCTTCAATACGAAGGACTTGGGCCATTGCTGCATGCCGGGGAAGTTGGGATCTTCGACGACAATGGGCGCGTCAAAGGTGAACCAGGGATGCTCGTCGAAATATCCGCCGATCATTTCACCGTATTCCGGCCAGCTCGTGAAGGTAATCGTGGCGCTATGGACGCCGATGAATCCTTTTCCGTCGTCGTGGACAAACGAGAGGAGCGCGGCTTTTTGTTCGTCGTTCATCTCGAGGTCGCCGCCGGTGTAGAAAAGGACGGCGTCAAAATCGTTTAGATTTTTGGCGTTGAATTCGAGCTTTTTCTTAGTCAGCGCTTCGGTGTCCGTTCGGATCGTGGTAGTCCACAGGCCGGATTCGAGCCCCAAACGCTCGATGGTGGCCATGGCGTGGGAGACGGCTTCGTGCCGATAGCCTTTTTCTTCGCCGATGATCAAGAGATGCTTGCCGGGCGTCGCAGCAGTCTGCGCTCCGCAGCGGCTACTGAATGCCACAAGGAGAATGAGCGATACAATTCGTAGCATCTTCAACTTATGGTCCTCCACTTTTTCTAGCGCAGAGAAACTTTTTTCTGGTTCCCGAGCCAGAGTATCGCGTTTGCGAAAAGCGTATTTTGTGTTGCGTCGGAATAAATCTTTTCTCCGTTCGCGCCATGACCCATATTCATATAAATCATTCGGTATTTCGTGTTCGTCCAGACTACGGGAAGGTCGCCGCCCGTAATGATGTCCTTAATGCCGATGGGATAGTTTGAAGGATCGAGTGTGACGAGAACATGGACATTCTTGTTGAGGCGAGGACTGGGTTTCCAGAGATACCATTCGTTGGCTGGCGCGTTGTAGGTTGCGGGGAGCTGCCGAGTGACGGGATGTGTGCGGTCGTCCACGATCAATTTTGCGGGCAGCGGTGGCCAGTTATTCGTGTAAAAAACGGCTCCGCCCATAAAATCGACAAACCAGGGCCACTTGGTCGTTTCGTCGTTGTAACCGGCGACGTGGAAACCCATCCAGCCGCCGCCGTGTTCCATGTACTTCTCGAAGGCTGCTCTCTGCTGGGGAGTTTGTGGGAAATTGTTCAGCCACAGGATCAGCCGGTAAGGCTTTAAAGCATTTTCATTGAGCTTATTCCAATCGGTTGTGGAGTCGAATGTGAAGTTGTTTTTTGCCGCCAGCGCGCTATAGAAAGCGAGGGCATCGTTGGCCGTGTGGACATGATCGGGCTCGACGTCTGTCGAATAGAAAGCGAGCACTTTGAAAGCAGGCTCTTGCGCGACGGCGGCCGCGTTCCAGAAAAGAAGTAGGAGCGCGACTACCGAAAGCGCTCGACGCCCGGTGACTAGAACTCGTCTCATAAATGGATTCAGCAAGAAGCGCATAATTTCTTCAGGGGCTAAAAGCCCACCTTTCCGAGCCGTTTACGGCACGGCTGAAGCCGTGCCCTCCTAAAACCCATTTAGGAGATCGCCTCTAAAGAGATTCCGCGGCGCGCGCGATCAGAAACAGTGCGTTGGTTCATTTCCCGCGATTCTCCTCCCGGCCAGCGGCCCAGAAAATGGAGTTCTCAAAAATTTTCGTAAACGCCGGATTATCGAAGTGTTCCGGACGATGTCCCATGAAGATGTAGATGTTTCTAGCCTTGTAGTGTTCGTTGGTCCAGACCACGGGATGGTCCCCCATCTTTAGATCTGTGGCAGGCGTGTAGGTCTTCTCATCCACGCTTGCCAATACATGCACATTCGGACGGGGATCCGTGTCGTACGTGTACCATTCTTCCTTGTCGATCAGAAAGGGTGAAGGTACATCTTTCATCGCTGGATGATTCTTATCTTCGACGGTGACGCTTCCGCTGACAAAGGTCGCGATGTAATTCTTGAAGCGAATTCCTCCCATGAACTGTTGAAACCAGGGCCAGATCTGATAGCCATCGAATTCTCCCAACAGAGTAGCGTGGTGAAATCCGATCCAGCCACCTTTGCCTTGTTCTATGTATTTGATGAAGGCGGCTTTGGCGGTGTCCGTCCACATATAGGGCGGGTAATTCAACTGAATGAATAAATTGTATTTTGCGAGGAATGCGTCGTCGATTTTTTCGGTGTCTTCGATGTAGTCGACGGTGAAGTTGTTTTCGCTCGCCAATTTCGCGAGCCAAGGCTTGGCGGCGTCCACGAAGGGCTTATGAATGCCGCCATGCTCCGCCAGGGCAATCACGCGGAAGCTTGGGGATTTGGTTTGCGCTGCGAGAACGCCATTCATAAAACATGCTGCAAGAGCGAGCAGCAGAGCGCGCGCCAAAAAATGATTGAGCGAGTTTCGCACGGGCGTGAGCATATTAATGGACGTGCACAGCCCCTTCCTGCGCTTTTATCTCTTGTGCGGGCATCGCGGCGTCAAACCTCAGGTTGAAGAATCCCACCATCATTTCGTCCCAACTTTGTTGTCCCCATATCACACTTTTGGTCGGGTCTGGATTTTCGGGATTGTTGGGCGAATTATCGAAATGGGCGGTGCATTCGATTTTCGTACCTTGGGGGAGAGCGATGGGTTCGGCGAGGTTGTACCAGAGCTGCCAATGCCAGTTGAATGCCGGCACGCTCAGGATGGTTTCTTTTCTGCCGTCCGGGAAAACCAATCTGTATTCAAACGCTTTGCCGCGCGAGTGCATGTGGGGATGCAGGGCCACTAGCGTGACGTCTTTATGGACTTCAAAGGTAGCGTCTACCTTGTAATCGGGAGCGCCCGGCGGAATCTTGAAGGTACCGTTCGAAGCCGAGAGAGTTAGGACACGGTCTTTCGGAGGAGTCTTGGCGAAAACCAAGCCAAGCTTGGTCTGGTCCATCGTGGCCGTTCCGTTTGGAGTGTAGTGAACTTCGAACACAATGTCGGAACCGGCTTTGATGAGCTTGCCTTCGCCAGGATGGAGAATTTCGGCGGGCTGGCCAGGAGCATAGCCGACAAGAAAATCGCTGGGGAGCGCACTGGTGTCGGTCTTTTCGTCTGCTTTGGCGGGCGGAGCCACAAAGAAGACGCCTTTCTTTTGGTCCTTGAAGTAATTCGATCCGGGCTCGCGTAGGTACGCGATGATGTGGTGAACGACGGCGCGGTCGGTTGGCCGAACCTCGAGCATCTGCACCCATTTGTCTTCCGTAAAACCTGTGGGCACGATTACGTATTGGTAGTCGATCACTCCCGAAGCCGGAACGGGGAAAGGCTTTGGCAGCTGAAAAACGACGTCTGGCGCGGGAATACCCCATCCTTCGACAAAATCTTTCATTGGCGGCGGCATGTCTGCCTCGGCTCCTTTTTGTGCGCCTGCGTTCACCCAGTTGACTAAGGTTCGGATTTCGGCGGCGGACAATGAGCGTTCATTTGCAAAATGGCCGTACTGGGGATCGGCATACCACGGCGGCATAATTTTTTGCGTTACGACCATTTTGATCGTAGTCGCCCAGGGCTTCGTTTGCTCATAGGTGAGCATGGAAAACGGTGCAGCCTCGCCGGGCCGATGGCAGGTTTGGCAATGCTGCTGCAGAATCGGCGCTACGTCCTTGGTGAACGTAGGAGGAGCATTGCCCGGCTCCTGCCCGAGCGCGGATGCCGCGCAGCACAGCATGACCGCAAACAGAATAGAGAGAAAGTTCATGGATTTTGCAACCTCGCGATTTGGACTTGTCAGACAAGAACGGGACGGAAGAGCGAAATTTTGACGCGTGCGCTGGATTATTTCCATTTGTCCTCCCCTTCGACGATGGTGATGTAGCGATTGACGGGAAGATCCGTGAAACGCTGAACCAGGCCGCTGGTCTGAAGCCACTTGATTTCGAGCGAGTCGAGCTTTTCGCGTTTGCCCAGACCGAGAACTACGCGGGGGTCATGGGAAGAAAGGTAGCTGCCGCCGCCTACCTTGAAACGCGTTTGCTTCAAATCGCCGGCTTGATAGGAGATGCGCGCACCGATGGCGTCGGGGTTGGATTTTTTCCCTTTGAGATTGAGGCCGAGCCAGTGATTTTGTGTTCCGGCATTATTGCGGAGGAGAATGGGCGCGCCGTTGTTAATGGCAACGAGCACGTCCATCGAGCCATTGTTATCAAAATCGCCTAGCGCCATGCCACGCGCTGCGAGTGGTTGAGAGAAAATCAAGCCGCTCTCGCTGCTCACGTTTTTCAGGCCATTGCCAGAGTTGTGAAAGAGCAACATCGGTTCGAGGTACTTTACGTTGTCCACGCGTCCATCAATCTTATCATCCGGATGTCCGTTGCAGAGGATCAGGTCGAGCAGTCCATCGTTATCGTAGTCGAAGAATTTCAGGCCCCAGCCGCTCATCAGCTTGGTGGCACTTCCGATGCCGCTGGAGATAGCCATATCGCGAAAGCTTTCGTCTTTATTGTTGTGATAGAGCGAAAACATTTCCTGGTCGACGTTGGCGACGAACAGATCGATCCAACCGTCCTGGTCGTAGTCGGCGGCATCGACGCCCATGCCTGAACGCGCCCTGCCGTAAGAACTGAAACCGACGCCCGACAGCAAGCCGATTTCTTCGAATTTTCCTTTGCCGCGATTGGCGAAGAGGAAATTTGCGACGGTATCGTTCGCGACGAATAAATCCATGTAGCCGTCATTGTTTATGTCCGCAGCTACCACTCCCCAAGCTTTCGCGGCTGAGGCTGCGATTCCTGATTCCTTGCTGACGTCGGTGAACGTTCCGTCGCCATTATTGTGGAAGAGCCAGCACGGCATGGGCTTGTAGACACGGGGAATGCAGTACCAGCGTTCGCCGGTTTTCAGATTGCCGCAAAATTGGTTTTTGGATTTATCGAAGTCGACGAAACGGCAGACGAAGAGATCCAAGCGCCCGTCATTGTCGTAGTCAAACCAAACCGCGCTGGTTCCCCACCCCGAAGTAGTGAGACCGGCCTTCTCGGTTACATCAGTGAACGTTCCGTCGCCATTGTTGTGATAGAGGATGCCGCGGGAATACTGCGACACGTAGAGATCGGCAAAACCGTCGCCATCGTAATCTCCCACGGCTACTCCCATGCCATAGGCATTGCCGGGAACGCTAGCTTTTTTCGTGACATCGGTGAAGGTGCCATCGCGATTATTGCGATAGAGGGCGTTGGATAATGGCGGATTCGGATTGTAGAAATCGCAGGAGCCGCCGTTGACCAGATAAATGTCCATCCAGCCGTCGTTGTCGTAGTCAAAGAAGGCGCAGCCCGCTCCTGTGGTTTCTGGAAGAAACATTTCCGGAGAGCGACCGCTGGTGTGGACCCAGGAGATTTTGCTGGCGGATGCAGGGATCGTTTCGAACGAAGGCAAAGAATTTTCCGCAGCCGACGCGACGGGCGAGGGGCCAAATGTACCCGCGGCACCGGACAGGGTGGCTAGACCAGTTGACGCCAACATTCGGAGGAACTGGCGCCTCTCCAGGCCTCTCCTCCAGCCGCCGTGATGTTCAGACATTCACGAAGTCTCCGCTCAGAATATTCTGGCTTCCGCACCCGAAAGGATGGCGTTCATTGTATAACCACTCACGGAAATGCTAGCCAAAATAGAGGCGAAAAATCACACTTTTAGCGGTTGGCCAGAGCCATCCGTGCAACTATGGAGAGGCATGCGGAATGCATCAAGAATTCGTCAGTTAGATGGTCCCGGCGGGGTCGTGTTCCTAGTGGTTGTGACATGGGGATGCCTGATTGCGCTGGGCCTTGGCGGGTGGAGTGCATTTGCACAGCAACCCATCCAGTTCAGCAATGTAACGCGGTCGGCGGGGATTCATTTCACCCACTACAAAGGCAACGAAGGGATCGCCATCAACCTCGAAGAATTTGGTCCCGGCGTTTGTGTAGCGGACTTCGATGGAGACGGTTGGCAGGACATCTATTTTGTGAACGGCCGGGATCTATATGGCCGCGGCATCAAAGTGCAGAATGCGCTGTACCACAACAATGGGGATGGCACGTTCACCGATGTAACGGACAAAGCGGGCGTGCCGGGCACGGGCTACGGGTTGGGTTGCGTTTGGGGAGACTACGACAATGACGGTTACCCCGATCTTTTTGTGACGCAGTACGGCCGGAATGTTCTGTACCACAACAATGGCGACGGCACGTTTACCGATGTAACCGACAAAGCCGGGGTTGCGGGGATGGAGTTTGGGACTTACTTTCATTCCGGCGCCACATTCCTGGATTACGATCGCGACGGAAAACTCGATCTCTACGTTGGCGGCTACGTGGCGTTCGGGCCGGGTGCGCGGCGTTATTGCAACCTCGGCGGGGTAACAAGCAGCTGTCCTCCGAGCGCTTACCAGGGCAGCGCCAACATTCTCTATCACAATAATGGTGACGGGACCTTTACCAATGTGACCAAGAAAGCGGGGATCTATCAGCCGAATGGCAAAAACCTTTCAGTAGGCGCTGCTGACTACGATAACGACGGCTGGCCGGATATTTTCGTGGCGAACGACGGATTGAGTGCGTACCTCTACCATAACGAACACAACGGCACGTTCAAAGAAGAGGGCGCGCTTGCAGGTATGGCCTTTACCAACATGGGACGCACGATGGCGGCAATGTGCATTTCGCTGGGCGATTACGACAACGATGGCTGGCTGGATCTCTATATTTCCGATTTTCAAGGGAGTTCGGATCACCTTTGGAAGAATGACGGTCAAGGATCGTTTGACGAGGTGAGCGATCACGCGGGAATCACTCAGCCCACTCGCACGGTTCTCAGCTTTGGCGGAGGATTTTTCGATTACGACAATGATGGCTGGCTCGATCTTTTCATCGCCAATGGGCACGTCTACCCAGAAGTGGAACAGGCTACTCCGGGGACGCAGTACAAGCAGATCAATACGCTGTTTCACAACGACGGCCGCGGGAAATTCGTCGATGTAACCAAGACATCCGGCGATGGGTTTGGCACGCCGTATGTGGGACGCGGCGTGGCGTTCGCGGACTTCGATAACGACGGATACATGGACCTGGTCGTCGGCAACAACGGAGATCCGCCGCTTCTGCTGCACAACAGCGGGGGAAATGGCGGCCACTTTGTTTCATTCAAGCTAGTGGGAACCAAGAGCAATCGCGACGCCATGGGCGCGAGGCTCAAACTGACTGCCGGTGGCATGACACAGATTCGCGAAATCGCTGGTGGAGGAAGCTACCTGTCTCAGAGTGATCTGCGCGCGCACTTCGGACTTGGTGCAGCAGAGAAAATTGATAAGTTGGAGATTACGTGGCCGAGCGGGGTGAAACAGACTTTCAAAGATTTCCGTGCGGATGAGTTTTATAGCATTCAAGAAGGCAAGGATGATCTTGGTTTCCAGCCCTTCGTGAAACTTAAGAAGTAAGCGACTGCCGGAAGACGGTCTACTGCGGTTGTTGTTGCGGTTCTTGGCCAGGCTGTTCCCTTTGGGCCTTTTCGGAGGTCTGCTGGAATAAGGCGAGTTCGCGCTCCGCGTCTTCTTTGCGCCCGATCTTGCGGTAGGCGATGGTCAGTTGGTAGTGACCCGTGGGATTGGACGGCCGCAGTTTGACTCCGATTTCCAAAGGCGGGATCGCTTCCATATAGCGGCCTGCAGCGTTCAGCGAAAAGCCGAGCCCGAGAAAAGCATCTGCAAAACTTGCATCCAACTTTGAAGCGCGAGAGAAATGTTCAATGGCATCGTCCCATTGCTGGGCCTGGCGAGAGAGTTCGCCCAGGATGTACTCAGCTCCGGCGTTATTCGGATCAATTTTCAGTTCGGACGTAAACTCGTTTCGCGCGGATTCCACTGTTGCCGGCGTTGGCGGCCTGGAGAGAATAATACGGCCTATACGATAATGGACTCCGGGCAGACCGGGCTGCTGCTTCAGCATCACGTTATATTCCGCCGCAGCTTCGTCCCATTTTCCCTGAGACTCGAGAGCTTCCGCGTTCAGTTCATGGGCCTGAACGGAAGAAGGGGCGGTGCCAGCCAACTGCAGCGCGGCGCGCGTGGAAAGATCTGAGTAGGCGTGCGTGGTGACGTAGAGGACGTCTGGGTCGGAGGGGAAATCGCGGTTTAGCCAGAGCAGGGCGTTGACGGCAGCGTCAGGCTGGTTTAACGAGAGGCCGCAGCGAACTGTCGCAAGGCCGGCCCTCAGTTTCAATTGCTTATCCGGGGTAAGAGGGGCGGACTTCTTAAGTATCGGAAGCGCTTCGCGGCAGTGGCCTGATTCGGCCAAACTGATTCCCTTTTCCGTCGCGGATGAGGTGTCCACGGGGGCGGTCTTTGGGGCTGACTGCGCTGCAACGAGTCCCGTGAGGATCGCGCTGGCGAGAGTGAGAACAAGAAATCTGGGAGTGAGCCTTTGCATAAAAAAATGAGGCAGGCTGGGGTGAGCGCCTGCCTCATTGTACGTGCTTTGCTGTTAGAAAAAGAGCTTCAACGCAAACTGAATATTTCTTGCAGGTTGCGAAGCCTGAATAACTCCAGTGGTGGATACGTTCACCGTCGTATTGGGTACGGCAAGATTGACGCGGTTAAACGCATTCAGGAAGTCTGAGCGGAACTGCACCCTGATCCGTTCTGTGATTTGGAAGTTCTTTTGTAAGCTGATATCCCAATTGTAGAATCCCGGGCCGCGCAAACCACCAAGTTGAGGTGCGCAAGTTCCGAAGGTGGTCGTCGGGTCAGAATAGTTATTGGGGTCAAACCAGAGAAATCCGCCACCGGTTCCCGCTGGAGCTGGGCTCCGACCGAGTACGGTGTTGGTTCCGTTGCAGTCCGGGCGAAGACCGCGAGAGCCCGTGCCTGTCGGATCGGAAGCGTTGGTATAGAGGGCCAAGGGGAAGCCGGTGTGGAGAGTCATGATGGGGCTGACTGTCCAACCGCCCACGATGGCATTTTCAGCCTTGTTCATATTGCTGCCGAATTGCTTGCCATGACCAAACGGTAGGTCGTAGACAGCATACGCAGTGAGGTTGTTAGTCTCATCGTAGTAGCAAGGCGACCACTCGGCTGCAGGATCGTAAACGTTTTGCCAGTACGGGGAAGCGGTTGAGGATCCTCTCGCACCAGACCATGTACCGTAATAACCAGTGCTGTTGGACATGCACTTGGCGTAGGTGTAGGAAACCTGACCTTCCAATCCGTGGCTCAACGTTTTTTGGAGAACGGCTTGGAGCGCGTTATACATCATTCTGCCGTTCGATTGTGTGCCAGAGACGTTGGCGTCGCCGATGGTGTTCGCCAGAGCCTCGTTGTTGACAAAAAATGGGCTCGGAGCGGTGCAAGGAGGTGTGCCGCAAGAAGAGCTAGGCTCCGCCACGAGCTGGCCGTAGCTGAAAGGCACCATCAGGTGATAGGCGACCTGCCCGACGTACCCTAGTTGGAGAGTGGTGTTAGACCCGAATTGGTGCTGGATCGTTAGGTTCCACTGATCGTCGATGGCGGGTTGAACATTCTTGTCCCAGAGACGGAATATGGTGTCTGCGAAGCAAGAATTGTTTGGGCAGGCAAGACCCGCGGGCGGGGGTGCAATAATGCCGTCCGAGGCCGTACTGCCGGGCAAAGGCTGGAGGAGATATTGCGTCTGGAATTCGCCTCCCGCTGCAGCTCCGCCGTTATACGGAGGATTGATCGGCAGGCGCAGGTTAGTGCCAGTTCCTTCCAGATAATCCGAGATGGTGAAAGCACCTCGGAAAACAGTATGGCCGCCTGACCACCCGGGTGTGTAAGCAAATCCCAAGCGGGGCTGGAAATCCTTGCCACCATACTGGCTGTTATAGAGGGCTCGGCTGTTGCCGTCCTGACCGGCAAATTCAATCTGCCCGGTCTGGATGTTGTAGTTCGTTTGTTGATTGTTTGTCTCGACCCAGGGAGTATGCGCTTCGTAGCGCAAGCCAAGTGTGAGGGTCAGGTGGTCCGTTACGCGCCAAGTATCCTGCGCGAATCCAGAAAAGATACTTGTGGTCTGTTCCCAAGTGCCGCTGCTGAGACCACGCCCGAAGGCGGTAGGAAGGCCGAGGAAGAAATCCGCCATTCCTTCTCCAGTGTTTTTCGCGGGATTCGTGGCAGCGGATGAGGTGAAGTTGGGACCAAAGGTCATTCCACCCAATTCGCCGCTGTTGCCCGAGTAGAACACGGTGATGGAGTCAAACATATACTCCCCGCCAAATTTGAATGCATGGCGGCCATGGGTCCAAGTGATCGAATCATCGCCTTGGTACACCTTGCTGTTAAAGCTTTGCGTGACCATGCTGTTCCCGATATTGCTAAGCGTGCCCGCACCCGGACTTGTGGGTGTTCCTCCACCAAAATCCAGGCCCAAAAGACCAATCAGTCCTGAGGGATTCGAATTCGCAATTCCGATCGTTTGACCAAAGGCACCGACGCTTGGATCCCAAGTCGTTCCCGTGTTGAGGGTGATATGGTTCCAGCCAAAGCGCGCATCATTGACCAAGTTAGTGTTAATAACGCGGGTCCAATCGCCAACGGCACTCCAGATGGGCGCGGTAACCTGGCCATTCCCGAAGAGGAGTTGTGAGTTGGTCGAAGGATCGACCTGCATCGCGCGAGTGAAGCGGCCCGAGATCTGATCCTTGTCAGAAATTCTGTAGTCGATCCTAACATCACCCTGGTCGCTGTTGAAAGCCGTCGACGATTCCTCAAGGGCGTTATTCGTCAAGTTATTGTTAATCGTCTTGGGATAGAGAGAAGACGCGAATAGGGCAGCCGCCACAGGGCTGATCATAGACGCCGGAATGATGTTGCCTGGAAAAACTTGTCGGGTGGCTGCAGCAACGCAGGCAGTGCCGTTTTGCCCTGTAGTTCCTTGGCAGGGATTGTAGAGCTGGATCGGAGTTGAGGCGTTCAAGAGCCCGCTGAAATCGCCTCCCTGTTCCGCGGGGGTGTATACCGATATGAAGCTGCCCGCGGGGGGATGATCGAAGCGCTGTCCTTGATAGTCAACGAAGAAGAAGAGTTTGTTCTTGATGACCGGACCGCCGAGAGTGCCGCCAAACATATTCCAACGCAGAGGCGCGCGACCAATCTGGGCCGTCGGATTAATCTTGTTTTCCCACTGGTTGGCGTTCAATACGTCGTTGCGGAAGAATTCCCACACATCGCCGTGAAATGCGTTGGTGCCAGACTTGAGGGAGGCACTTACGATGCCGCCCATAAAATTCCCGAATTCGGCGGGCGCATTATTGGTAATGATGTTGACTTCCTGAATGGCATCCGGCGACGGAGTGTAGCCAAGAAGATTGTCAGACACCTCGTTATTGTCCATACCGTCGAGGAGGAAGTTATTAGCCTGCTCGCGATTGCCGTTGATAAACGGGCGCGCTCCGGAGTTCACGTTGTCTCCGTTATTGAAACTGCTCGGATCGGGATGGACGGCGCCCGGGGAGAGCAGCGTCAATTCAACGTAATTGCGAGTGGCGAGAGGCAGCGCTTCGTTGGTGTTTGCATCAAGAATGGTATCGACGAGTGTGGACTCGGTCTTCAATATGGGAGCGGCGCCGGTCACTTCCACTGTCTGGGTGACTTGGCCGACTTTTAGAGCGACATCGAGGCGCGCGCTCTGGTTGAGCACCAGGGTGAAGGCGTCAAACACGGTCGCCTGAAATCCCTGCTTCTCCACACGGAGTTCATAGTTACCGACGGGCAGTTGCGAAATGCGGTACAGCCCCGTCTCGTTCGTCACGGCCGTATAGGTGACGCCGCGCTCCACAGATTTGGCAGTGACATTGGCGCCGGCAACGGCCGCACCAGTCGCGTCGGAAACTGTTCCATAGATGGAAGCGGTGACATCCTGAGCCCATGCTGCGTGCGCGCCGCACAGAAGCGCGAGCAGCGTCATACACAAAATAACCAGTCCCAAAGACTGCACTTTTTTCATGTTCATTCCTCCGAGGCGAGGCCCCCGACAGCCATTCCGCCTCTCCGCAACTATTGAAAACTTTGGCACAGCACCCGCACCGCTGAACCGCTATAGGTCCGATTGTTGAATAGCTATATAGCACGATTTTAGGCTTGTCAAGCGAAAAGTAATGATTTATAAGGATTATAGAAGTCGGGATGTATAGCACCGCGTGGTGGTGATGTATAGCAGTACTGTTTGCGCTCTATATCACCGCGGAGGGTGACGGTTGGCCTGGAAATTCTTCACGGGATTACCTTGAGCAGCCTTTAGCTCCGAGCCGCCGGGGTCGGACGGTTGGCATTGGGTCGCAGCACGGGAGTTCGGAAATCCAACGAGGGACAAGGTTTGCCGTTTCTTTTTGCGCGCAGGAGACTGCGAGAGCGCGCGCCAGTCTAACGTAGGGTGTTTGTAGATTCTGGGAGCAAGAATGCCTGCTAAGAGTCGAAGTAACGGGTTGCCCGCCTACCAGAGAATTCAAGGTAGTCTTCGGAAACGGATCGACGCAGGAGACTTGCGCACGGGGGACGCCGTGCCTTCGGAGCGCGACTTAGCGAAGATTCACTCGGTTAGCCTGATGACCGCGCGGCACGCGCTGGCTTCGCTGGAGCGGGAAGGCGTGGTGGAGCGGCGGCGGGGGATCGGCACGTTCGTCTCGGCGCCAAAGATCCATTTCAACAAGCTGATGAGTTACACGGAACAGATGGCCAGCCGCAGCTTGACCGCGGTCTCGAAAGTGCTGTTCGCTAAGATGATCGACGATGAGCAAGAGGCGAACGCACGGCTCTCTCTTTCACCAAAGAGCGGCGTAATTAAGCTGGAACGGCTGAGACACGCCGCTGGGGAGCCCTTTGCGCTAGAAACCTGCTACCTTTCGGCCGCGCAGTTTCCGGGGCTGTTATCGGCTCCGCTCCAGCGGGAATCGTTGTTCGGGATTCTGGAACGCGATTACAAAGTGGAAATTGGATATTCGGATGAAGAAGTGGACGCCACTGCGGCCGATCCTCGTACGGCAGATCTGTTGGACGTGCCAAGGCGAGAGCCGGTGCTGCGAATCCGGCAGGTGATCTTTTCCACGAACGGAAAAGCTGTTCTGTACGTTTTGGGTTTCTATCGGTCGGACCGGCATAACCTAGTGATACGGCGATTCCGGTGAAACGAAATTTCGCGTGAGGCTACAGGGCAAGACAGCTGTTAGTCTGCTTTCGAGCAAGTCCAGTACGTTAAGCTAAAACCGAGATTTAGATGACGGCCACCCAGCCGACGTTTTGAAGATTTGGTGGCTGCCCAAGAGGCGTAATGATTTTGGCCGGAGACATTGGCGGCACTAAATGCAATCTGGCCGTGTTTGAAGAGCATGGCTCTTCTTTACAGCTTTTTTTCAAGCGCCGCTACGCCACGTGTGAATTTGATAGCCTCGAGAATTTGATCGAAAGATTTTTCCATGAATGCGCGGTGGAGACGGGCGCTACGGCCGAGGACAAGATCGACGCCGCGGGTTTTGGAGTTGCGGGAACAGTGGTGGACGGCCGCCTGGTGGCGATCAACATTCCCTGGGAACTGACCACATCGGGGTTGGCCCACAAGCTGAAACTCGATCCGGAACAACTGACATTAATCAATGATTTGGTAGCCACCGCGTATGGACTGGTGCACCTGACACCGCAGGATTTTTTGGTTTTGAATCCGGGCACGCCACAATTCAACGGGAACCAAGCGTTGATTGCCGCAGGCACGGGGCTCGGCGAGGCCATGATCATTTGGGACGGCAGCCAGCATCGAGCGTCCCCCTCAGAGGGCGGCGCGGCTGATTTTGCGCCGCGGACAGAACGCGAGATTCAGCTGCTCCGCTTTTTGAAGAAGCGGATGGAGCGAGTTTCCTGCGAAGAGATATTTTCTGGACGTGGCTTCCGCAAACTGCATGAGTTTCTCGATCCGGCTGTGGTGCATGCGACGTTTAGCGAAGCGGAAAGCGCTTCAGCCAGCGAAATTACACAGAACGCGATGGCGGGCACGTGTCCCGTGTGCGTGGAAGTGCTGGATTGGTGGGTCGACGCGTTTGGGGCAGAGGCTGGGAATTTGGCGCTGCGCGTGCTCGCGTATGGCGGCGTGTATTTTGCAGGCGGAATCGTTCTGAAAATACTATCGAAATTGGGACAGAGCAGCTTTTGCCGGTCGTTCGCAGAGAAGGGGCAGTTGAGTTCGGTGCTGTCGAAGATTCCGATTTCCGTGGTTTTGAATGAAGATGCGCCGCTTTTGGGGGCGGCACACCAGGCTCTGGGAACGGTCGCTGCTTCGAGGCGCGAACGGCATGAAATCTTGTTTGAGTTTCAGCAGGAACGCGAGGGACAGCCGCGTTAGAAGAAGCTTTGTTCCATCGTTCGAAATTTTTCTTACCAAACTTGAGTTAGTGCGGGCTTTTGATGGCGGCGTGTGATGACGCCATTTGCGCGCGGGTGTGTTTTACAATCGCGAGAAATTTCTTGGCGTTCTCCGAGATAATTTCCGGCTTGTTGGCTTTCAGAGCGTCCGCTTGTACCAACTCTCCTCCGATGCCCAACGCAACACAGCCCGCTTCGAGAAATTCGGCGGCAGTGTGCAGATTGACGCCGCCCGTGGGAATAAAAGGAATTTGCGGGAACGGGCCTTTCAGCGCTTTGATATATTTCGCGCCGCCTAGCTGACCGCACGGGAATACTTTGATGAAGTCAGCGCCAGCGTCCCACGCTGCCATAACTTCCGTGGGAGTAAGTGCGCCGGCCATGATCAACTTCCCTTCCCTTGCGGCAAGGGCGACGGTCTGAACATTTAGACCAGGGCTGACGAGAAACTGCGCGCCTGCATCGATACAACGACTGGCGGCGTCTGCGTTGAGAACGGTTCCGGCGCCGACGAGAACATCAGAACCACAATTCCGGACGAGTTCGCGGATGACGTCGGTGGCGCCGGGGACGGTCATTGTAATTTCCACGATGGGAATGCCGCCTTCTCTAACGGCATCAGCGGCGAGGCAGGCTTCGGCAGGCGACGAGGCGCGCACCACCGGGACGATTCCAATTTCGATGATGCGTTCGCGGACTTTTTGTTTATCCATGGGCGGTCATTTTACTCGGAGGATTCTTCAGCGCGCGATACGGGCTCCGACTCCTTTCATTACTTGAGTGACTTCTTGCAGCGTGGCCATCGAAGTGTCCCCAGGGGTCGTCATGGCGAGCGCGCCATGCGCTGCGCCGCATTCGACAGCCCATTGAGGGTCGTGTCCGGCGAGGAAGCCGTAAATCAGCCCGGAAGCAAAAGAATCGCCGCCGCCGACACGATCGAAGATTTCGAGATTCTCGCGATTTTTCGCCTGGTAAAATTTCCCGTCGCAGTAGCAGATCGCGCCCCAATCATTTTGCGTGGCGGTTTTTGCTTTGCGCAGCGTCGTAGCGACGACCCGGAATGGATATTCCTGGACGACTTTGGCGATCATCTGCTTGAAGCCTTCGACTTCGAACGTCGAGTGATGTTCGTCCATACCAGGAACTTCGAATCCCAGGGCAGCGGAGAAATCCTCTTCGTTGCCGAGCATGACGTCCACGTGCGGCGCGAGGCGACGGTTTACTTCCTGCGCAGTTTTCTTGCCGCCATGAGATTTCCAGAGAGAGGCACGGTAATTAAGGTCGTAGGAAACGGTTGTGCCGTGTCGTTTCGCTGACTGCATGGCTTCAAGGGCAACTTCCGGAGTTGTCGCGGAGAGAGCGCAGAAAATGCCGCCAGTGTGAAACCAACGCGCGCCTTGCTTTCCAAAGATTTCGTCCCAATCGATTTCGCCGGGCTTCAATTGGGAGACGGCCGTGTGGCCGCGATCGTAGCTTCCGAGGGCGGCGCGAACGCCGAAGCCGCGTTCAGTGAAATTTAGGCCATTGCGCGCCGCGCGGCCTACACCGTCGTGTTCGACCCAACGAATCAGCGACTGGTCGACGCCTCCTTGATAGATAAAATCCTGAAGCAGGCGGCCGACCGGATCATCCGCGAAGGCCGTGACGATAGCGGCGTCCAATCCGAAGCAGCGCTTCAACCCGCGCGCGACATTGTATTCGCCGCCGCCCTCACAAACTTCGAAGGAGCGCGCGGTGGCAATGCGGCGGTCACCGGGGTCGAAGCGGAGCATGACTTCGCCAAGACTAAGGATGTCCCAGCGGCAATCTTTCTTAGGCTTGATCGTCAATCCCATGTGGCCACCTTAACGGCTTGCTTCCTTGAGAATGAAGGACGAGAGCATTGTCATGGTTCTGATGAGAAATTTCCAGATTCACGTTTCCATTTGTCGCTTTGAGTTTTCACTGGATAGTGGCTGGCTCCATTCTGGGGACCAGTGCATGAATAACGAGGAGCGCCAGCAAGTAGGCCGAACCTGCGATTAGAAATGGGACTTTGTAGCTGCCGGTCCACTGAAGGACGTGGCCTACTACCGAAGCGATGCACAAACCGCCGATGGCGCCAGCCATGCCGCCGATTCCTACCACGGAGCCCACTGCGCGCGCAGGAAACATGTCCGAGGTGAGCGTATAGAGATTAGCGGAAAACCCTTGATGGCACGCCGCAGCGAGGCCGATTAACAGCACCGCGGACCAAGTGTTCTCTACGCGGTAGGCGAAGACGACCGGTATGACGCCGACGGCGCACACGAGCATGGCGATTTTGCGGGCAGCGTTCACGCTCTTGCCTCGTTTAATTAAGGCAGAAGATATCCAGCCGCCACCGACGCTGCCAATATCTGAGATTAAATAAATTACTACGATGGGCGGACCGAGGCCCGTCAATGAAATGCCGTGTTTGCTTTGCAAAAAACCAGGGATCCAGAAGAGATAAAACCACCAGACGGGATCGGTGAGAAATTTGCCGGCGACGAAGGCCCATGTTTGGCGAAGCGGAAACAAAGATGTCCATTTGGTTTTGGCAAGCGGCACTTGAGGATCGCTGCGGATGTAGTCGAGCTCGGCCTTCGAGACTCGCGGATGCTCGGCGGGTTTGCGATAGATCAGGAGCCAGAAGATTAGCCAGAGGAAACCGAGAGAGCCAATTCCAACAAAGGCGCCGCGCCAGCCCCACCGCGCGTTCAGCCACGGTACTACGAGCGGCGCAAGCATGGCACCGAAGCTCGTACCAGCATTGAAGATGCCAGTGGCTAAGGCGCGTTCTTTTTTCGGAAACCATTCCGCGACTGCCTTGATGCTGGCAGGAAAAACGGCGGCTTCGCCGAATCCCAGGGCGGCTCGCGAGATCGCAAAACTTGTTAGGGAATTTCCAAGAGCTGTGCCCATCGAGGCCAGGCTCCAAAAAATCATCGCTAAGGCATAACCCAAGCGAGTACCGAGCTTGTCGATAAGACGGCCGGTCAATAACATGCCCGCGGCGTATGCCGCTTGGAAGGCGATGACAAGATTGCTGAAGTCGATTTCGCTCCAGCCGAGATCGTGTTGAAGAGTTTTATTGAGGACGCCAAGAACGTTGCGGTCCATGTAATTCTTGGTGGTGCCGAAAAGGAGGAGTGCGCAAATCACCCAACGAAAATGGCCGGCGTTGGACGGAACGGTGGAAGACTCGCGCTCTTGGAAGGTCGCGCCTTCGTCATTCATAGACGATGCCTTGGTGCCTGGTGTTGAAGCGGGCGCGTTGGGTCCATAGTGTGAGGGGAAAGCTACTCGTTTTTGGGGTTGGGTTCCAGCCTGAAAAATCTCGAGTTGGAATCGGAGCTAGCGGCTGTTTTTATAAGTCTTAACAGTTGAACTTGTGGACTTGGCTTATTATTTGGCAGTGGGTTGTCGCGGGAGGAAGCAGTTGGTCATGCGCATTCTTATTGCTGGTACATCTTTTATACTCGTCGGCGTGGCAATGTTTCTGACATCTTTAGTCGCTGCTGCGCCCGACCGCGTTTCCGTCCTTGTCAACGAGCAGGCACGCCGTGTCGATATCTCGATCGATGGAAAATCCTTCACCTCGTACATCTGGCCAACTACTTTGAAGAAACCTGTTTTATATCCGCTGCGTACGGCTAAAGGCACGATTGTCACGCGCGGATATCCGCTTGAGGAGCGGCCAGGGGAACGCGTGGATCATCCGCATCATGCGGGGCTGTGGTTCAACTATGAGAGCGTGAATGGGCTGGATTTCTGGAACAATTCGGATGCGATTAAGGCGGAAAATGCGCCGAAGATGGGGACCATTGTTCAGCGAGCAATCGTTTCGGCAAAAAGCGGAGCGCAGCAGGGCGAGCTCGATGTTGAAACAGATTGGGTCACGTTCGAGAAGAAAGTTTTGTTGAACGAACATACGCACTTTGTGTTTCGCGGCGGGGCGAACTTTCGGAGCGTGGACCGCATCACTACCTTGCGGGCGCTCGATGAAAAGGTTTCATTCCCTGATGAGAAAGACGGGATGCTGGGACTTCGCGTGATTCGGGCGCTGGAGATTCCTTCGGATAAGCCAGAGGTGTATACCGACGCGAGCGGACGCGCCACAACCGTAGCAAAGCTGGATAACACTGGAGTCAACGGAACCTACCTGACCAGTGAAGGGAAAAAGGGAGACGCAGCCTGGGGGACGCGCGGCCGTTGGTGTAATTTGAGCGGGGTGGTGGGTGACGAGCCCGTCACCATCACTATTCTCGATCATCCGGAGAATCCTGGGTTTCCTACCTATTGGCACGCACGCGGCTACGGACTATTTGCGGCCAATCCGCTGGGCCAGAAAGTTTTTAGCAATGGGAAGGAGGAGCTGAATTTTTCGCTGGCGCCGCACGCCAGCGTCACTTTCCGCTATCGCATTTTGATTTCTTCGGCGATCCTCACGCCGGAAGCTACCGAAGCTGCTTACAAAGATTTCGTCGGGACATATCATTGATTCGCTGAACGATTCATTGGACCGCATGACTACCCACATCGGCCTCATCGGCGGCGGCAACATTTCGGATACGCACGCGCGTGCGGCGCGCGCGATACCTGACGTTGAAATCGCGGCCATCTACGGGACCAACGCCGAAAAAGTCGCTCGCCTTTGTAGCGAGCACGGCGGCAATGGATATCAAGACTTCGACGCCTTCTTAGAACATCGCCCGATGGATGTCGTGATTATTGGCAGCCCTTCCGGCCTGCACGCCGAGCAAGGTATTGCGGCTGCGCGTCACGGGCTTCACGTGCTTACGGAAAAACCAATCGAAATCAGCACGGCGCGTGCCGACGCGCTTATCGAAGCTGCAAAAGAAGCAGGCGTTCAGCTTGGCGTGATCTTTCAGGATCGGATGAAGCCGCACATTCGTCAGCTCAAGAGCTGGCTGGATCAGGGCTTGCTCGGCAAGGTGTTGCTCGTGGACGCTCGCGTGAAGTGGTATCGACCGCCCGAGTACTACGCCAATTCGCAGTGGCGCGGCACGCTTGCTCTCGACGGCGGTGGCGCCTTGATCAATCAGGGAGTTCACACTATCGATTTGCTTCTTTGGCTGCTTGGGGATGTCGTCCGCGTGCAGGCGCGCGCCGCTACGCTGCTCCACAAGATCGAAGCCGAGGACACCGCTGTTGCGACGCTCGAATTTGCCAGTGGCGCTTTGGGTATTTTTCACGCCACCACCGCCGCATATCCTGGCTACCCTCGGCGGGTCGAGATCTCCGGCACCGAAGGGACCGTTATTCTCGAACACAATCGCATCATCGCTGTAAATCTTCGAAACGCTCCAGCTCCAGTCATCGAATCCGCCGCGGCCGACGAAAACAAGAGTTCCTCGTCGGCCGCGGTCAGCGATTTTCGTGGACACCAAGCCGTGCTCGAAGACTTTCTTGCAGCCATCCAAGATAAAAGGGCTAGCGCCTGCGACGGAAGCGAAGGCCGGCGCAGCATCGCCCTGGTCGAATCCATTTACCTGGCGGCGAAGACCCCCGATCGCAACCCCACTATCTGAAGTACGAGAACTGGCCGCAAGTCTCTTCGTGCTTCATTCGTCAGAGGTTGGGCTGTACCATAGCCAACTGTTTCGGGGCTCATTGGGCGGAAGTTCGCGAAGATCAACCAGAGGTGCTTTCAAATGCGGCATCAAAATGGGTTAGGGCTCGCAGCCATTCTGTTTCTAATAATTGGCGGGCCTGTGTTCGCAGCGGAGAAATCAACGGCGACCCAGCTCATTGAACTCGCCAAATCAAATAGCCCCGCCCTAAAAAACGCGATTACCAACACCCTCGACGCCAAAGAGTTAAAGGACGGAACCGCCTGGATTGGACACGGAGCAGATTTCTTCTTTGCGATTGAAGCGACTCCGAAACCTGCACTTTTCATCGATGGTGCCTCCGGCCCACAGATGCAGAATCTATCCGGCTCCGATATTTGGTACGCCTCCGCTCGCATCGAGCCCGTCGGAAAGCTGCACGCTTTCTACTACGTTCTTAATGGCGCGAAGGAGGGCGAAAAGTTCGGAGGCCGACTAGACTTGCCCGCGTTCGGTCCTTTGTCCTATCAGCAATCGGGAATTCCGGCGGGGACGCTTTCGCCGAAACTCATTCACACCAGCAAAATCTACGATGGGATGAAGAGCGAGTATTGGATTTATGTGCCTGCGCAATATGACCCACACACGCCCGTTGCGCTGATGGTGTTTCAGGATGGCGAATGGTATCTCGATCGAGATGGCAAGAATCCGGCGCTCAACGTCATCGATAACTTGATTGCTCAAAAGAAGATTCCAGTGATGATCTGCGTGTTCATTAATCCCGGCGATATCGAAAGCTCGCCCGGCACACCGACCTACAGTCTAGTTAAAAAATATTCCGACGAGTGGCAGCGCACGCTCAAGGATTCCATGCGCAGTACGTTGTATGACACCGTGAGCGATCGTTATGTGCGGTTTCTGCACAGTGAAGTGCTCGCGGAGGTCGAAGCCAAATACAATATTCGCAAGGACGCTTACAGCCGGGCGATCACGGGCCTCTCATCGGGCGGAATTTGCTCCTTCAATGCGGCGTGGCAGATGCCCGATCAATTTAGCCGCGTTATATCTTGGATCGGCAGTTTCACGAGCATCCAGTGGAAAGAAGATCCCGCGGTTCCGGACGGTGGCCAGGACTATCCCGAAAAAGTCTTGCACGAACCCCATCGCAATATTCGCGTTTGGCTTCAGGACGGTTCCGAGGACCTGGAGTTGGACAAGTACGGTAGTTGGGCACTGGCCAACATTCGGCTCGCCAATGCGCTGAAAATGAAGGGCTACGATTTTCACTTCAGTTTTGGCAAGGGCACGCACAATTCGGGGCAGGGTGCGGCAGAGTTCCCGGAAGGAATGGTGTGGCTCTGGCGAGACTACGATGCCAGCAAAACGTCTTATACCTACGAGATGGAACCAGCGGAAAAATCCAAGCCACTGTTTAGGGTATCCATCACCAATCGTGAGACTCAATAGTCATAGACTCGGATCGCATCTCGAGAAACCGCAGCAGAGCGTGAATAGGCCATCGCTCTAATTATTCCTTGATCTAAGACCTCAGCTGGAAACTAATTCAGTGTCGGTAACGTCAGCACAGTGGGCACGGAATTGTGCAGCACCGCTTAGCGAGGGTATAGACTTGGTTGCTGCAGGGCAAGTATTGACGTTGTCGGACACAACCAATTCAGCTCTTTCGCGTTCCAAGAATCTAGCTTGACGGGCTAACACTCAAACGTTTTCAGAAGTCATAAAGAGGTTATGGGCCAACTATCTCAACCCCGCGGCAAGCCCAGGACCGTTCTCATCCGCATCGCCGCCGTATTGTTACTTGTCGCTATCCCTTTTCTTTTTCTGCACTTCCGGCAAGGACGACCCTCAGCGGACAGAACGGATTCCCTGGTCAAAGTTGAACGAAAGAACCTTTCGCAGACGCTACGTTTGAACGGAACGACGCAGGCTTCGCGCTCGTTTATCGTGTTGGCACCGAGGCTTGAGGGAGCGCAGGTCGGTTCCATGGTCGTAACAAAGCTCGTTCCGGCCGGCACGCACGTGAAGAGTGGCGACCTCCTAGTCGAGTTCGATCCCCAAGCGCAGACGAAGGATTACCTCGATAAAAAAAGCACCTACGACAACCTTATAAGCCAAGTGGCGCAGAAACAGACGGATGAAGACATCGCGCGCGCCAAAGACGATACGGCGATGAAGCAGGCCGAGGATGAGTTGAAGCGCGCGCAGCTAGAGATCCAGAGAAATGAAGTGGTTTCGCGCATCGACGCTGAAAAAAATCAAGAGGCTGTAGACGAAGGGCAAGCCACTCTGAAACAGCTCAAGGAAACATATCAATTGAAGCGAGCCGCTGCGGCTGCGGCAATAAAGATTCTGGAGATTCAGCGAGATCGCGCAAAGGAAGCGATGCGCTACGCATTGGCCAATGCGGCGAAGATGACCGTGCACTCACCCATGGCTGGAGTGGTGGTCTATAACACCATTTGGCTTGGCGGGCGGATGGGCACGGTGCAGCAAGGTGAGCAGGTGCGGCCTGGAGTGCCGTTCCTGCAGGTCGTCGATCCCTCGCGGATGGAAGTACGCGTCGAGCTGAATCAGGTGGATCTGCTGAAGGTTCATCCAGGCCAGCAGGCGCAAATGCATTTGGATGCTTATCCCGGAATGATGCTTCCGGCCGTCCTTGATGAGCTCTCGCCGCTGGGGCACACCGGACAATTTACGGAAATGGTGCGGTCGTTCACGGCACGTTTCCTCGTGCAAGGGAACGATCCCAGGCTTTTGCCGGACCTTTCGGCAGCCATGGACCTGGATCTGGGGACGGAAAACAATGTGCTTGTGGTTCCGTACCAAAGTATAGGAACAGAATCGGGTCATTCGTTTGTGTGGTTGAAAAGCTCGAGCGGTTTCGAGAAACGCACAGTGAAAATTGGCCGGCGCAATGACCTGAACGCCGTGGTGGAGTCCGGACTGGCAGAGGGGGATGTGATCCGGCGGGACGCTGGCGAAGATCCGGAAGCGGCGGCACGGCCATGAGCGGCGGAAATCAGAAGTGGAAATCGAAAAAGAAAGCGCTCGTTGGCGCTGCCATCCTGGTTATTGGCGGGCTCGTGTTTGGAGCTTTCCGGATGGCGAGTTCCGCTGTGAATTTTCCGATGGCGGATGTGAAGCGCAAAGAGTTCGTAGATTACCTGGAAATTAAGGGCGAGGTTAAAGCCATTCGCTCGGCAGTGATTGCAGCACCCTACGGGGCAGGAGACTTGCAGATATTGCGGCTTGTCGACAACGCCGCGAAAGTGAAGAAGGGCGATTTTCTGGTGGAGTTTGACGCGACGACGGTGAAGCAGAAGCTGGCGGAAGACCAGTCCGCCGTCAAATCCGCGGAAGCGGAAATCCAACAGTCGCGCGCCGCCTCTCGATTGAAGGAAGAGCAGGACGTGACCGACGCCATGACCGCGAAGTACGACACCGAGAAAGCACGTATGGATGCCAGCAAGCAGGAAATCCTTTCGGTTATCGAAGGCGAACAAGCCAAATTAAAACTCGCGGATGCGGAGCAAAAACAGAAGGAAACCGAATCCAAATTAAAAGCCGATCGCGCGGCGGCCACCTCCGATCTGGCCAGTAAACAGCAAAAACATGACCAGGCCGCGTTCCAAGTCGAACTAGATCAACGGGCACTGGAGTCCCTCACTCTGCGCGCTCCGCTGGATGGCGTCGTGGCGCTGCAGAATCATTGGCAGCCGCAGGGCAGCCCAACCACATTCAAACCGGGCGACCGAGCATGGCCCGGCGCGGCGATCGCGGAGCTTCCGGACGGTTCCGCGCTGAAGATCTCCGCTCGCGTGGAAGAAGCAGAAAGGGGCCAACTGAAGCTTGGTCAATCCGCAACGGTGCGCCTCGATGCGCTTCCAGACCGCAGCTTCGACGGGCATGTGGACACGATCAGTCCTACGGCCAGCATGGATTTCGGCGCGGGATGGCCAGTGCCGCGAAATTTTGCGGTGGAGCTCGGCTTGGCTGAGACCGATACGCGGCTGACGCCTGGAATGGGAGCAACCGTTCGTATTGCGGTGGCGCGCGTCCCCGATGGAATTGTCATTCCGACAAACGCTCTTTTCAGGAAAGCGGGACGAACCGTGGCCTACGTGCAGCGAGGGTCGAAATTCGAAGAAACTCCCGTGGAAGTGTCGCGCCAGAGCGGCGATGAAGCTTTGATTGCCAAGGGACTGCAGCCCGGCGAACGGCTGGCGCTCAAGGATCCAACGATTGCAAAGTAGAAATTTCATGTTGAGAAAAAAAAGAATGCGGGTAGCGGCATTTCTGCTGGCGGTCGGGCTGGGAGTGAGCGGCATCGCCTGCCGACAGACTACGGTGCTGGCCGGCGATGCGGAAGTACCGACAACCACGGTCAAGGAAGTTGACCTTCAACTGAAGGTGTTTACGAAGGGCGCGTTGCATACGGAGCAATCGAGAGGCCTTTCGGCGCCGCCCATCGCCGGGGGAACGTTGCAGATCGTCCAATTGGCGGCCGCTGGAGCGCACGTGCGTGCAGGCGAGGTTGTATTGGAGTTTGACCCGAGCCAGCAGGAATACAATTTGGCGCAAAACCGCAGCGACCTTGAACAGGCCGACCAGGAAATTGTCAAGGCCAAGGCTGATGCGGCAGTCCAGACGGCCGAAGACCAAACCGCGCTCTTGAAAGCAAAATACACTGTTCGCAAAGCGGAACTTGAGGTTAGCAAGAATGAAATATTGAGCTCGATCGACGCGCAGAAAAACGTACTTGCGCTCGATGAGGCAAAGCGCGCTCTGACGCAGCTCGAACAGGACATCCGCTCGCATGGCGCTTCCAATGATGCGGCTCTGGCGATCAGCCAGGAGAAGCATCACAAAGCGCGCCTGGAAATGGATCAAGCGGAGCTGAACATAAAGAACATGAAGATTACTTCGCCGATCGATGGGCTCATGGTGATTCACGGCAACCGCGATTCCACGGGAGGATTCTTCATGGATGGCATGACGCTGCCGGATTACCACGTCGGGGATCAGGTAAATCCCGGCAGCTCGATTGCAGAGGTAATCGACAGTTCCCACCTAGAGATTTCCGCACAAGTCGGCGAAACGGACCGAACGAATCTCAAGACAGGTCAGTCCGTGGAGATCAAGGTAGATGCGCTTCCGGGCGAATCCTTCACGGGACAAGTGCGAACGGTTGGCGGAGCTACCGCCCGCGAATTCTGGGACGACAATGCAAAGCACAAATTTGATGTGGCCATCCAACTGGACCGCGCGGACCCGCGTCTGCGCCCAGGCTTCGAGGCGCAACTAAGCATTCTTGGCGATCACCTTTCGCGCGCCGTGTCGCTTCCCGCCGAAGCTGTTTTCGAGCATGCCGGGAAGAAAATCGTGTATTGCGAGCGCGGCCGGGGATTTGAGATGCAAGAAGTCAAAGTCCTTGCTCTGAGCGAAGGCCGAGCGATCCTCGAAGGAATTCCGGTCGGAACGGTCGTCGCGTTGGTGAATCCAGACAAAAAACGCTCCGGGAAACCTAAAGAGGGCGGTAGCGCAAGTCCAAGCCTGGGTGCAAGTTTCAATTGAAACGAATGGGGCGGCGATGAAACCTGGTTCGATGGCTCAGCCGAGATCCCTGGAACAGTGGCTGCCCGACCTTGCTTTTGGCTTGGAGAACTTGGCTAGCCACAAGCTGCGTTCTTTGCTGACCATGCTCGGAATGATTTTCGGCGTCGCGGCGGTTGTGGCGATGCTCTCGATCGGCGCGGGAGCGCAACAGAAGGTGATGGCGTTCATCGAGCAACTGGGCGTGCGCAATCTGATTGTGGAAGCCAAGGAAGCGCGCAACGACCAGGAGCTTCAGAAAGTCAGGAAAATTTCGCCGGGGCTCACGCTCAGGGATTATCAGGTCGTCCGGCAGAATGTTTCAGACATAAAGGAAGCGACTCCGCGCAAACGCTTCACGCCCACGAAAATTCTTCCGAAGCCTCAACAAGACGCGCCCGTCGTTTACGGCGTCGAGCCGAGCTATTTGGGGATTGGCCATTTGCGCGTGACGGAAGGGCGCTTCTTCGACGCTTCCGACAACGCAGCGGCCGCGCCAGTGTGCGTCCTGGGCGCGGCTGCGAAAGACAGCTTGTTTGGCGCGTCTCAGGCTGTCGGCGAATACATAAAGCTCAACGAAATGTGGTGTCACGTGATTGGCATCGCGGGGCCGCAACTTGCTCCCGAATCCGACGTGTCCGGCGTTCGCACGGAGGACATGAATAATCTGGTGTACGCCCCGCTGAATTCGGTCCTCTACCGTCTGGAAGATTCACAGAGTTGGCTGAAAGACGAAATCGACGGCATGTATTTGCATCTGGCATCGACGGACACAAGCGTCACAAATGCCGAAGTGGTACGCGGCATTCTCAATTCTTCCCACCACGATGCGGGAGACTTTAGCGTCATCGTGCCCGCGGAACTGCTGGCGCAGCAGAAGAGAACGGAGCAACTCTTCAACACCGTGATGGTGGCCATAGCGTCGATTTCCCTTTTGGTGGGCGGAATCGGAATTATGAACATCATGCTCGCCGCCATTCTCGAACGCACGCGCGAAATTGGAGTTCGCCGGGCGATCGGCGCGAGACGCTGGGACATCATTCGCCAGTTCGTGATCGAAGCGACGCTCATTTCCTTCGCGGGCGGTCTGTTGGGCGTGGTCGTGGGATTTGCCATGTCGCAACTGATTGCGTGGCTCGCCGGATGGTCGACGGTGGTTACGATCAGTTCGATCCTACTGGCGTTCGTGGTTTCCATTTCCGTGGGATTAATTTTTGGGATCTATCCGGCGGTGAAGGCAGCACGGCTCGATCCTGTCGAGGCCATTCGGTACGAATAACAGCGGTTTACGTTCAGATGATCCTGTCGGGGGTGATCATGAAAGTCGTGCGCTTTTTTTGCGTTGCGATCTCATTGCTTGCATGCATGGCGGTGAGCGGAGTCTCGTCGAGGGCGCAGAACTCTTCGCCAATGGAAAGGTATCTGGGAATCAGCGGCAAGCAAAAACCCGCAGCGCCCCTGCTTGCTCCGCAGGATTTGAAGGACCACGTCGTCAACGGAAAGCTCGTGCTTTCCCTGGACGACTGCATTCGCCTGGCTCTTTCCTACAATACCGATATCCGCCTGGACCACTACCAGATTGACACCGCGGTGAACAATCTTCAGCGTGTCTATGCACCGTTTGACCCGCTGCTGACGTCGAGTTTCACCGATCAGAGAAACAAGACGCCCACTTCGACGCAACTGTCTGGTGCGTCCATCCTCAATGAATTGACGCAGCAGACGCAGATCGGCTACTCGCAAACCTTTCAAACGGGCACGAATTTTCAGGGTTCACTCATCGCGGACAAAACTTCGACTAATAGCTCGTTCAACACGCTGAATCCTGCCACTGCGACGACACTTCAGTTCAGCGTGACGCAACCGCTTTTGCGAAACTTCGGACTCTTTCCTAACCGCGCACCGATTTTGATCGCACAGCGCAACCTGAAACAGGCTCGCGCTTCATTTGTCGGAGAGGTGAGCGACATTATTCAGCAGATTGTGGGCAATTACTGGAACGTGGTGCTCGCTCGAGAAGTCCTCGCGGTACAACAAAAATCGCTGGATGAAGCGCAGAAGAGTTACGACCACGACAAAAAGGCTCTGAGCCTCGGAGCTTTGCCTCCGCTAGATATCTATCGCTCCGAATCGCAGGTTGCTTCGCGGCGCGTGGGAGTGATTCAAGCGGAATACGCCGTCAAGCAGGCTGAGGATCAATTTCGTCAGGGCATCGCTGCAGACATCGACCCGGCCACTCGCGTGCTTGATCTTGAATTGACGGATCGTCCTGAACCGGTTGGAGAATTGCTCACCATTGATATTCCTACAGCTCTTGCGCGCGCCGTTGCGAATCGCCCTGAGTTGGAAGCGGTGCACGAGCAGCTCGCCATCGATGAACTGAGCATTCGCCTTGCTCACAATAATCTAAAGCCGGATCTCGAACTCTCTGGCTTCTATTTGGGGAACGGGCTGAATGGCTACCAACCCGGCGTTGCAAATACTGGAATAGGCACAAGTTTGAGCCAGTCCTTCCGATTTGCTTTCCCGGCGTACGGCGCGACGCTTTCGTTGGCGCTTCCGATAAAAAATCACATCGCGGAGGCAAACCTAGCCGATGCCCTAGTGAGCAGGGGCCACGACCAGTATCAGCAGAGAGAGACGAATCAAAGCATCTTGTTGGACGTTACGAGCGCCGTGCACGCGCTCGAAGCCTCAAAGCTTGGGATGGAAGCCGCCAAAGTGGCCGTGGATCTGGCGAAGGAGACGCTCCACGCGGACGAACGAAAGTATGCATTAGGCACGGAACAAATCTTCTTTGTCCTCGACGCGCAAACTCAGCTCGCACAGGCCGAGCTGAATTTGATTCAATCTCAGGTTAATTTTCAAGTGGCCGTTACGCAGGTGGATCACGCGACGGGCGATTTGCTCGAACATCATCATGTGCAGGTCGTGGACCCGTCGAAATAATTCTTTGATGATGGAGATTCGGCTAGGCGTCGACGCCTGATCAAGTATTGGAGCTGTGGATAGCGTCGCAGACGGCAGAAGTGACTTCTCGTGTTGTGGCTCTGCCACCGAGATCGGGAGTGTGAACGCCAGAAGCAGTGACGCGTTCCACGGCGTGCATCAATCGCGTGGCAGCATCCTTTTCGCCGAGATGTTCCAACATTAGCGCGGCAGTCCACAACGCGCCGATTGGATTCGCGATTCCCTTTCCAGTGATGTCAAAAGCTGCGCCGTGAATGGGCTCGAACATCGAAGGAAAGCGCCGCTCGGGATCGAGGTTGGCGGTCGGCGCGATTCCCAGGCTGCCAGCGAGCGCGGCGGCTAGGTCGGACAATATGTCGGCGTGAAGATTTGTGGCCACGATGGTGTCGAGGCTGGCTGGCTTGGCGACCATGCGCGTGGTCATCGCGTCGACGAGCATTTTGTCCCAGGTGACGTCGGGAAATTCTCTCGAGACTCCCGCCGCGATTTCATCCCAGAAAACCATACCGTGGCGCTGCGCGTTGGACTTGGTGACGATAGTGAGCAGCTTGCGCGGGCGCGATTGTGCGAGTTGGAATGCGAAACGCATGATGCGGGTTACGCCGCGCCGAGTAAAGATCGACGTTTCTGTGGCAACTTCTTCGGGAAAACCACGGTGCGCGCGGCCGCCCTGGCCGGAGTATTCGCCCTCGGTGTTTTCGCGAACAATGGCCCAGTCGAGATCGCCCGGCTTGCAGTCGCGGAGCGGCGATGACAGGCCCTGAAGGATGCGCGTGGGCCGGAGATTGACGTATTGGTCGAAGCCTTGGCAGATGGCGAGCCGCAAACCCCAGAGCGTGACGTGATCAGGAATATCAGGCGAACCAACAGCGCCAAAATAAATCGCGCTGAACGGACGCAAAAGTTCGAGGCCATTGTGCGGCATCATTGCGCCATGTTTTTTGTAGTAGTCCGAGCCCCACGGAAACGTTTCGACTTTTAATTGAAAACCACCGGCCTTTTGTGTGAGCGCCTGCAACACTTCGAGACCTGCGGCAATGACTTCGGGGCCGATGCCGTCTGCGGGGATGGCTGCAATCGCGTGCTCTCGCATTTCAACTCCAAGGAGCAGTCTGGCCTTGAAAGAAGGCCTGTTCCTTTTTTTGTGCGTGCCGCTCGGCGCAAATTTTACGCCGCGAAAAACCAAAAGTGGTGCAGGATACCTCCGCCGCTCTTTGCGAGCTTGCGAATCGAGGGAAGATGGACGTCACACCGACGGTCCCAGCGGTCGCCCAGCGCGCAAGAAAACGAATTGCGTGGCGCCTGCTTCCCTTTCTTTTCCTGCTTTATATCATCGCTTTCCTGGACCGCATGAACGTCAGCGCGGCGGCGCTCCAGATGCCCAGCGATCTGGGCTTCAACGACAAAGTCGTGGGCCTCGGAGCCGGCATATTTTTCATCGGCTACCTGGTGCTTGAAATCCCCGGCGCGCTGATTGCCGAGCGGTGGAGCGCGCGCCGATGGATTGCCCGCATCATGATTTCCTGGGGAATCATAACCGCGCTGATGGCGTTTATCCACACGGCACGAGAATTTTACTTGGTGCGCCTTCTTGTGGGCGCGGCAGAGGCAGGTTTCTTACCTGCTGTCATGGTCTACGTATCGCACTGGTTTCGATATCAGGACCGCGCCAAAGCCATCGCTGTGTTTTACGCAGCCAACCCTCTTTCTTATGTGATTGGGTCGCCGCTCGCGGGTTTGTTACTAGGAATCACGTGGCTCGGTCTTAGAGGCTGGCGATGGTTGTTCATTCTGGAAGGAATTCCCGCTGTCGTGTTTGGCGTGATCACAATCTTTTATCTAACAGACTGGCCGCGAACAGCGACTTGGCTGCGAGCAGACGAACGCGATTGGATAAATACGGAGTTGGAGAAGGAAAAACTCGCAAAGCAGAAAGTTCGCTCCTACACCATATGGCAGGCATTCTCGCAGCGCGACGTGATTTTGCTGACGCTGAGTTATTTCTGCGCAACGACGGGAGGCTACGGAATCTCGTTTTGGCTGCCAAGCATTTTGAAGCGGCTGTCGGGACAGAGTGACATCCGAGTCACCATATTCGCTGCGTTGCCGTATCTAGCAGGATTTGTGATGCAACAGTTGAATAGCTGGCACTCCGACCGAACTTGTGAGCGGCGATGGCATGCCGCGCTTCCGATATTTCTTTCCGGCTTGATTTTATTGCTCGCGGTTATTTTTGGGTCAAACATCGCGTTTGCGGTCACGTTGTTCACTTCGGTGGGGGCTTGCTATTTTGCCTTCCATCCCTGCTTTTGGGCGGTCCCAACAGCTTTTCTGAGTGAGTCGGCGGCTGCGGCCTCCATTGGATTGATTAATTCGCTGGGGAATCTGGGAGGGTTTGTTGGGCCACTGATGATGGGCTATCTGGTTCACCGAACGCATTCATTCACCGCCGGACTTTTATACTTGGTCGGGAGTCTGTGCCTTTCAGGGATTCTGATGCTTGCTGTGGGTGCGGGACGTCGCTCGTTGCCGCAGCCAAGTGAGGCAGTCGCGAGTTAGCGCGAGGTTTTTCAAGTCGTTCCCGCCCATGTTCGTGTTTACTCCCTCAATGAATTTCAGGCTCAGGGATGGGAGCGGTGCCTTCCAGGAAATCGAAGTCACAACCTTCGTGCGCTTGCTTGATGTGCTGCATGAAAAGTTTGCCGTAGCCTCGGGGATAGATGCCTTCTTTTGGACGCCAGGCGGCGCGGCGACGGGCCAGTTCCTCCTCGCTCACACGCATATTGAGCTGGCGGGCGGGAACATCGAGCTCGACGATGTCGCCTTCCCTCAGTAACGCCAGCGGGCCACCAACAAAGGATTCCGGAGAGACGTGCAGTACGCAGGCACCGTAACTTGTGCCGCTCATTCTTGCATCGGAAATGCGGACCATGTCGCGGACGCCCGCTTTCAGGAGCTTCTGCGGAAGCTGCAGATTTCCCCATTCAGGCATTCCCGGAGCGCCTTTCGGACCTGCGTTGCGCAACACGAGGACGCTGTTCGCGTCGACATCGAGCGCGGGATCGTCGAGGCGGGCGTTCATTTCGTCGAAGCTGTCGAAAACGACGGCACGGCCGGTGTGCTTGAGGAGACGCGGTTCGGCAGCGGAGGCTTTGATGACGGCGCCGTTAGGGGCGAGATTGCCGTAAAGAATCGCTAAACCTCCGGAAGCAAGAATGGGGTTGTCCAAGCTGCGGATAACGTCCGGGTTGTAAATCTCAGCGCCGGAAATATTCTCGCCGAGCGCTTTTCCTGTGATGGTCAGGCAAGTCAGATCCAAGTGTGGCGCGAGCGCCTTGAGAAGAGCGGGCAAACCGCCAGCGTAGTAGAAATCTTCCATCAGATACTTGCCACTCGGGCGAATATTCGCGAGCATTGGGGTCTTTTTTGAAAATTGATCGAAACGGTCGAGCGTTATTTTTATTCCCGCTCTTCCGGCCATTGCGATCAGGTGGATCACAGCGTTTGTCGAGCCGCCGAGGGCAAAGACCGCTGCAATCGCATTGTTCAAGGACGCGTCGCGCAGAATATCGCGAGGCTTCAAGTCTTCCGAAACCATTTCCACGATGCGACGGCCGGAGCAGTTAGCCATTTTTGGGTGATTGGCGTCGACTGCGGGGATGGAGGTCGCACCGGGAAGAGTAAAGCCCAGCACTTCGGTCAGGCTCGTCATAGTGGATGCCGTTCCCATGGTCATGCATGTTCCCGCCGAGCGCGCGATGCCGTTTTCGATCTCGGTCCAAGCTTGCAGATCGATGTTGCCCGCGCGGCGTTCCGCCCAGTACTTCGAGACGTCGGAGCCGCTTCCCAGAATTTCGCCGCGCCAATTGCCGCGAAGCATCGGCCCTGCGGGAACGTAGATCGCTGGAAGATTCATGCTGATGGCGCCCATCAAAAGCGCGGGAGTGGTTTTGTCGCAGCCTCCCATTAGCACGCAACCGTCGGCGGGATAGGAACGCAACAATTCTTCGGTCTCCATCGCAAGGAGGTTGCGATACATCATGGTCGTAGGCTTCTGAAACGTTTCGCCCAGGGTGAACGCCGGCATCTCGACCGGAAAACCACCGGCCTGCCACACGCCCTTCTTCACGTCTTCCGCGCGCTCGCGAAGATGGCTGTGGCACGGGTTGATGTCGCCCCAAGTGTTGATGATCGCGATGACGGGCTTCCCGGCATAATCGGCTTGTGTGCAGCCCATGGAAGCGGCGCGCGATCGATGCCCGAAGGAACGAAGATCGTCCGGCCCGTACCAGCGATAACTTCTAAGCGACTTGGAGTTTTTTGGCGGCACAGAAATCCTTTCACTACTTTGTGAATCGATGCAGACAACCGTAGAACTTTCGATTTGTCAGGTCAACTTTTGACTTTTCAAGACTGCGCTTGCTGGATACGGCCTGGCTCGATTCTGGTGTAATCTTTTGCGCTGTTTAGGTGGCGACGATGAAAAACGACATAATTCTGGTCCTGGTCAGTCCGGCTGAGCCTGCGGAGGCGCAGCTTGCCACGCTGAGGCGGCAGCTCACGGACGTTAAGATTATTGCCGGAGATTCGGCTGCAGTATTTAAGCAGGACACCATTCACGCAAGTGTGCTGTTCAATTGGTCGGGGACCCTCACGCTGTTTAAAGAGGTGTTTGCGATGTGCCCAAACCTGCTCTGGGTGCATTCGCGCTCCGTGGGTTTGGAGAGAACATTGTTCACGGAGTTAAGAGAGAGTCCCGTACCGCTCACCAATGGGGCGGGAGTGTTTAGCGCATCGCTGGGCGAGTTTACGCTTGGCGCGATCTTGTATTTTGCGAAAGATTTTCGGCGCATGATCCGGAATCAGATGGCTGGAGTGTGGGAAGCGTTTGACGTTTCGTGGGCATCGGGGCAAACCGTCGGGATTATTGGATATGGAGACATCGGGCGGGCTATCGCGGAGAGAACGCGTGCGCTTGGAATGACGGTGCTCGCCGTGCGGCGGCATGCTTCGTCTTCGCAGGCTGCAGATTCATTGGTTGCGGAAACGTATACGCCCGAACGGAGGCTGGAGATGATTTCGCGCTGCGACTATGTGGTTGTTGCGGCGCCGCTGACTGCGGAGACGCGCGGAATGGTAGGCGAGGCAGAGTTCGCGGCGATGAAGCCAACGGCGGTGGTGCTCAATGTCGGACGCGGGCCTGTAATCAACGAGGAGGCGATGATTGGAGCGCTTTCTAGCGGCCGAATTAGAGGCGCGGCGCTCGACGTTTTCGATCATGAGCCGTTGCCGCCGGGGCATGCATTCTACAAGCTGGAGAACGTTCTGCTTTCGCCGCATTGCGCGGACCATACGCCTGACTGGCTGGACAATGCCATGAAGTTTTTTATCGAGCAGTATGAACGATTCCGGAAGAGCGAGCCGTTGCTCAATGTCGTGGATAAGAAATTGGGATATTGAGGGGCACGATTGGCCGCGAACCGTTGTGATGCGCAGAATTCAGTCCAGCGCGGAAGGCGGGGCCAACCCCGCCCCTACATGGAATGTCCGGTACTCGCTCGCACAGAGAAATCACTTTCCTGTGTAGCTGACGCGCCAGATGGATTTTGAGCCGTCATCAGTGACTAGCAGTGATCCATCTTGGGCGACGGCAACGCCCACGGGGCGTCCCCAGACGTGGCCGTTGTCTACAACAAAGCCCGTCATGAAATCTTCGTATTCCCCCGTGGCATGTCCTGTTTGATGCAGGGGCACGCGAATGACCTCATAGCCCACGCGAACCGAGCGATTCCATGAGCCATGTTCGGCCGCGAAAATATCGCCCTGGTATTCCGCTGGAAATTGTTTGCCGTCGTAAAAAGTGAGTTCCAGAGACGCGTTGTGCGGGTTGAGGATTACGTCTGGCGTAATGACTTTGTTTCCCAGCTCGGGATGCTTGCCCGCGTGGCGCGGATCTTGGTGGCCACCCATGTACCACCAGGGCCAGCCGTAGAAACCGCCGTCCTGCACATGAGTGATGTAATCGGGAACGAGGTTGTCGCCTAGCGCGTCGCGTTCGTTCACCGAACACCACAACTCGCCGGTCTTCGAATTCATGGCCAAGCCTACACAGTTGCGGATACCGTAGGCATAAATTTGCATAGCCGAGCCATCGGGATTGAACTCCAGAACATCAGCGCGATTTTTTTCCGCCGGCGTGGTGTCGGGGTCGTCGATATTTGAGGCCGAGCCCACAGAGACAAACATTTTCTTGCCATCCAGCGAGAACTGAATATCGCGCGTCCAGTGCCCGGCGCCCGCGGGAATGTCGGCAATATGCTCCGAGGGACCGCGAGCTTTCAAATCGCCGTTGCGATAGGGAAAGCGCACAACCGAATCCGTATTGCCAACATAGATCCATTGGGGATCCGGTCCGGGCGGATAAAAACTGATACCGAATGGACGGTTGAGCCCGGTAGCGAAAGTCTCCGTTTGCGCGGCTTTGCCATCGCCAGTGACTCCGCGGAAGACCAGAATGTTGTTGGTGTGGCTTTCGGCGACGAAAAAATCGCCGTTGGGCGAGGTGCGAATCAATCGCGGTTGATCAAGCCCGGACGCATAAAGCTCAACTTTGAAGCCAGGAAGAACTTGTGGCCACGCGTCCTTTGGACGCGGCACCAGCTTCGGGCCATTGCCGGACGACGACGTAGCGAGCGGCTCGGGCAGATCTTTGAGCGTGATCTTGCGGGTCGTTCCCGGCTTTTCGACACGATAGTCTGTAAACGGTGGATTGGCCGGAGGTGCGTTCGAGGCAGTCGCAACAGCTTCATCAGCGGAAAGCTCAACGCGCGGCGAGCCGGGTTTCAAGCTTCCGAGGACGCGCAGATAATTGATGATCTGCCATCTCTGCTCTTCCGGCAGGCTTGCCCAAGGCGGCATGCCGTTGTTCACATCGCCCTTGGTGATGTACCAGAAGAGCTCGCCATCGCTGGCGCCTTGCGCTTTGCCCGTGGCCAGTGCGGGAATATTTCCTGTGCCTTCTCCGTTTTGTCCATGACACGAGGCGCACCGCGAAAGATAGTCAGCCTTGCCGGAAGGAGGGTGCTGCCCCTCGAAGGGATTCTTTTGTTGTTTGGCAGATGGAGGCGCGCCGTGGAAAGTAGAATCCTGCGCCGGCGATGCAACAATCAGAAATAGAGATAGCAACGCGCACTTTGCGAGTGCAACTGTCAGGATGCGAGCGTTCGATTTCAAGGTGGTTGTAACCTCCTGCGTCGTCGATTGCCGAATGGGCTGTGCGCTTCCGCGAACGAAATTATATTGGATTCTATGGGCTGGGGCGAATGGAAAGCTTACCACGCGCAGATGAGCGCCACATTTCGCTGCACACTCTAGGAATGGGACGAAGCGTCGGAAACAGGCGCTCGCGGAGCCGTCCAGGTTTCGGCGTTCGAACGAAAGAGGCGAGTGACGTCGCGTTGGATATCTGCGCGCGTCACGCCGCGGCCGTCTTGGGACAATAGACGATAGGAGTCAGACAGGATGCGCGCCATGGTCCGGCGCGTGTTGTTCCATTTGTAGATGACTTGCTCGAGCACGCGGGCATCGGAATGCTGCGGGATGAAACTTGTACCCAGCATCTCGAGGCGTTCGCGGGTGATTTCCTCCACAATCGAAGGATTGTTCAGAAACCACCAGCAGCCGAACGGCATTAAGTTGTTAAATTTTCGGGCGTAAACGCAAAGTTCGTGCTGATTTTCCCGGCTGAGGACACTCACCAGAAAACGATTGTCGGGAAACTCGCGGCAGAGATTTTCCAGGGCACGCAGGTCCGCTCTACCGAGAGCATCCCCGGCCAAGCGAAGCGATGGATTGACCTGCTTGCGAACTCCAATCATCAGCGAGAGCGGTAAATCCAGTTCGCGGCAAGCGGGAAGCACGGCGTCTCTCAGTAATTTGTTGCCGACGGTGTCCGCGGGATAAGCGAACGTATCTGGGAGCGAGACCGCCATGTAGACGGGCTGCATGCGCTTGCACCAGTCCATCAAAAAGCGCCGCACTTCGGATACGGAGATCCCAGAGGCGTGCTCGTCCACGCGGTAGCCTTGGCCGACCAACACATTCCAGTGCGCGGACCAAGTGCACAGAATTCGGTCGAGCCGAAGGACGGGACGAAATTGTTTATGGCTTGTGACTCCCTTCAACCAGACTGCAGCTTCCGCTGGGTCGAGAGGGTCATTCGTCATAACAACAGTGCTGACGCCTGCCATTTCAAACACTTTCTCAATGTGCGTTTCGATGGTTTGCGCCTTGAAGAACGATCTTGCTTCGGCCAAATCCGGCCGGTCGGTAGGCAATTGGAAAGCCTTGAGCACGGCGATGACGCCGCGCGTGGCTTCTGAGATCGGCGTATTTTCGACAAAGAGAGCCTGCCAAATTCGATCGGCTTGCTCGCTTTTGGAGAGCGCCCAGTATTGCTCCGGCTTAATAGCAGAAGAACGGAATAGCTCCGCTTCGAGATAATGATAGGTCAGAAGTTCGTCGATACCCCACAAGCCAATCTTGCCGAATGCCGGAGAGTACAAATGGGTGTGAATGTCGACGAACTGCGTGGTGGCGAGGACATCTTCCACTGCGGCAGGGATTTGCGCTTCTGAGAGTCGAGCGCGATCAGCGGGGAGCGCAGTTTGTTCCGTTGATTGGAGAGACGAAGTGCTCATGCGTTCCACCAGCTATCGTGACTCTTGCAAAAATTTGGAGGCGCGGGCGAGACTCGCACCCAACCGGGAATTTATAACGCGTAACTCCCTGATTCTACATGAGGACGTAACGGATGCAAGGAACGTTGCGGACGCTTTCTGCACAATTCCGTACAAAAGCTGATCGATCTGACGTGAATACTAGCCTTCAAGGCCCGCTGGAGTTGAAGGGACCGACGGCGTTGATGGAAAGTTATACGACACCCACGCGTTCACGACACCCGCTGCTATCCCTGCAATGAACATGACAAAAAGCGTGAAGGTCTTGGAAGCATTAGGCGGAAGCAAAACGTGAACTAGGAAACCCGTCGCCAATGCAATGCCGAGAAAACTCACCATCTCTTTAAAGTTTTGAATTGCCCTAAGCGGCGGAGGTGTAGTTGCCATCTGTATTGGTCCTATTTCTTGATGCCGATTACCGCGAACATTTCCTTCACAAGATCAATTGCAAAGCCCATCAAAAAGCCGTTAATAGCACTGTCCGGCCACCACGGCTGCCCTTTCAGGAAGCTGAAAATGGATTCGCCGACAGCAACTCCGATTCCTGCTGCGATGAGGTTCAACCAGAACATGGTTTTAGTTTGATAACGGGCAATTTATATCCAGTGGATTCTTGGTTGTCAAATAAAACGAGCTTCAGAGCAATAGTGGCAATTAGATTTTCAACATCTACGCATGCTGAGAGGTGCGCGGCAGCTCCTTAAGAAAGGGTGTGACCCGCTTAGGAGGAAGTTGCTCGATTCAGCATAGACTCCAGGACCAGGAGGAGCGGGGACAGTCCGTCGGACTTTGAGAGAATCACGCTCACACCGGCCGCTAGGGCAATGCTCTTGACATAATCCTCGTACATTGTGAACAAAATAGTCTTGGTCTTCGGCAGGCTTTTTTTCAAAATGGATGCCACCTCGATGCCATTGAACTCTGGCATCATCACATCCAAAATGAGCAAGTCCGGTTGGAGAGCTAGCGCGGCATCAATCGTTTGACGGCCATCGGCGGTTTCTCCGCAGATTTCTACATTCGGTCTTCGCGCAAGGAAAGTCCGGATGATTCCTCGCACCACCTGGCTATCGTCAGCAATGAGGACACGTGTGACCACTTTGTCGTTCAACCTACATAAGCCTACACCGACCCGCTTCGTTGGTGAAGTACAGGATTCCCTGTAGGTACCCCTCCTATCCTATATAGTTCCCTGCCTTCTCTTCGCCAAGGGCCATTACGGGCCTTCGGTTAAGACTTGGCAGCAGGCCGCGGTCAGAAGCAGGACGAAACTGTCGTGCAATTTTCCAACAATATTTCAAAACATATCAAATGTATGGGAAAAGAGTGGAGGCGCGGGTGGGATTCGAACCCACGGATAAAGGTTTTGCAGACCTTCCCCTTAGGCCACTTGGGTACCGCGCCGTTTTAGCAAGTATAGCAAAAATTCTACCGAGGCCCGGAACTGGGCAGCCGCTGCGCGCACACGCCTCACTATTTTTTTGCGGGCGCCAACGGCGAAGCGATTTTGGCTTCACGCAGAAAGCGGGCGGATTCTTCGGGCGGCGTCGGGTTGATATAAAAGCCGGTGCCCCATTCAAAGCCCGCGACTTTTGTAAGTTTGGGAATGATCTCGAAGTGCCAGTGGTAATGATCGTTAATTTCTTCGCCGATGGGCGAAGTGTGGATCATGAAATTGTAAGGCGGACGGTCAAGGACGGCGTCGAGCCGCATCAAGGTGTCTTTCAACATGCGCGCCAAGCTTGCGTACATGGTGCTCTGGTTATTTTCGTACGATGAACCGTGCACTTTGGGGAGCAGCCACATTTCGAAGGGAAAACGCGAAGCATACGGAGCCAGCGTGATGAAGTGGTCGTTTTCCCCGATGACACGCTCGCCGGTGTCGCGTTCCTGGCGAATGATGTCGCAGAAGATGCAGCGCTCTTTTTCGTCGTAGTAGTGCCAGCCGCTGTCCACCTCTTCGCGCACGCGCCGTGGCACGATCGGAAGAGCAATAAGTTGTGAGTGGGTGTGCTCGACGGAGGCACCCGCGGCTTCCCCGTGATTCTTGAAGATCAGCACGTAGCGAAACCGTTTGTCGTTCTTGAGATCTAGCATGCGGTCGCGGTAGGCCCAAAGGACGTCTTCGAGGGCACGCTCCGGCAACGAGGCCAGCGTCGCCGCGTGATCGGTCGTTTCGACGATCACCTCATGAGCGCCGACGCCGTTCATTTTGTCGAAGAGGCCTTCGCCCTCGCGGTCGAGGTCGCCTTCGATGCCGAGTGCCGGGAATTTGTTGGGTACAACGCGAACGCTCCAGCCCGGTGAGTTCGCGCCTCCATTGCTCCGGCCATAGACAAGAATCTCCGGCGGCGTCTTCGCTTCGTTGCCGGGGCAGAACGGACAATTCTTGCCGTTTGGAAGAGGAGCGACGGTCTCGCGCAGAAAATCATTTGGGCGCTTTCCGCGTTCGGTGGAAATAATCACCCAGCGGCCAGTAATCGGGTCTTTTCGCAACTCCGGCAAAGCAATCCTCCTCGAACTTGGTCAAAGGCACGAATGGGGACAGCCCACCCATGGGCTCCGATTGTACCGCTTCTTGCGGCGCTGGGAAGATGCCCCGCAGCAACTTCTTGTGGAATTTTACATCTGGGGGCTGAACGCATCCTTATGAAGCCGCACGACCGGCGGTTTGCCTGGGGAATTGTCGATCGCGAGAACGTCGAACCGGCAAGGGCATTCCGGGACGCGGCGCTCCGTCAGGAAGTGTTGAGCGGTACGAGCAAGGACGTGTTGTTTTCCAGGTGTGACGCTCAGCTCTGGCAAAGCGGACATTTCTTCGAGCACGGTGCGTGTGCGGACCTCGACGAAAGCGAGCGTCTTGCCGTCGTAACCGACCATATCGATCTCGCCTTTTGAAGCGCGGGGAGTGAAGTTCCGTGCGACGAAGACATAGCCGTGCCGGCGGAGATACCAATAGGCGTAGGTCTCGCCCCGAATGCCGGTTTGGCGCGCCTCGTGTTTTCTTCCTTCGAGAGATGGAGCGGGTGAGTCGCCCTCGCGCAAGCCTTTACGCGCGGCCCAATGGACGGTTTGGAAAATCAGTCGCGAGAAAAGTGGCATGAGGGTTTCCTCAAAAGCGTCCCCGCGGTTGACAGCATATCTAAAGATTTAATGTATCACGTTATACTTCTATGACAACGAGGACGCAAAATTAGCGAAGTAGAGGCGCAGCATGCTGCGCCTCTAACCAACCGTCCGTCGATGATGCGAGTTCTTGGCGGTAAATCGGCGCTAGATTTTTGTTTCGGCTTCGCGGATGCACTCTTCTAGAGTGCGCACCGCAAAGTCCGCCTGTTCCTCGTCGATGAGGAGGGGCGGGGACAACCGAACGGTGTTCTCGCCAGCACCCAGGATGCATAGCCCCTTGTGGAACGCGAGGTCGACAATGGCATTACGCAGGTCCGCCGCCTTTTCCTTGGTGCGCTGATCGCGAACAATCTCAATACCAATCATCAAACCGCGCCCGCGAACGTCGCCGACTATTTTGAACTTCTTCGTCCAATCCGCCAGTCGTGTGAAAAGGTAATCCCCCATGCGGCGAGCATTATCGAGGTACTCGCTCTCGATTAGGTTCGCCGTTGCCAAAGCCGCGGCGATGCAGACAGGATTTCCGCCAAATGTCGTTCCGTGAGATCCCGGCTTCCAGTTCATGATGCTGGCTGGCGCGAAGATTGCACCGAGCGGCATGCCGCTGGCGATGCCTTTCGCGCTGCAGATAATGTCTGGCTCAATTCCGGCAAACTGATGTGCCCACCATTTTCCGGTGCGGCCCATTCCGGACTGCACTTCGTCGGCGATGAGCATGATGCCGTGCTTGCGGCAAATGCGCTGCAACTCTTGCAAGAAGAAGTTCGGCGCGACGACGTACCCGCCTTCGCCTTGAATAGGCTCGATGATGATGCCCGCAACTTCCTCCGGGTCAAAGAGCCGCTTGAAAATCTGCTGTTCGAGTAGCTCGAGAATCTCCGCGCCGCAAGTTTCCGCAGTGTGACCATGCGCGCAGCGATAAGCATACGGAAACGGAATGTGTTCGACTCCAGAGAGCAGAGCGCCAAATCCTTTGCGCTGCGTTGTTTTCGAAGCTGTCAACGAAAGCGCGCCCATGGTGCGGCCATGAAAACAGCCGTAGAACGCGATCATTTTGTCGCGCTTGGTGGCATACCGGGCCAGCTTAATGGCCCCTTCCACGGCCTCCGCACCGGAATTGGTGAAGAACGCCTTTTTCGGAGAGGTGCCGGACAGGGTGCCCAACAGTTGCTCGGCGAGCCTCGGCATACTCTCATAGTAAAAATCCGTGCCGGACATGTGAATGAGTTCGGCGGCCTGCTGCTGAATAGCGGCTACGACTTTGGGGTGGCAGTGCCCCGTCGAGCAGACAGCAATCCCCGCTGCGAAGTCCAAAAATGCGTTTCCGTCCACGTCCTCAACAATCGCTCCGTGGCCGCGCTTGGCAACAAGCGGATAGTCCCGCGTATAAGACGGCGACATGAACTTGGCGTCGCTCTCGACAACACGCTTGGCGTTGGGACCGGGCAGGGCGGTAATTAGCTTCGGCAGTTTCGTTTCCGTTGTGGCAATCATCTCTTCCTCCTCGGGAAAATGGTCAGCGGTGAATGTGGATCGGCTACCGCAAAGCAGGTTGTGTGCGTACACCAATAGTGAGTGCGCGCCCTGCCAGGTGAAGAATTGCTTAGTCTACGCCGAAGAGGTTGGGACGCAGCTCTGCAGGGGAAAAATTACAGGGGAACCGATAGTGATTGGAGAGTTTCATTTGCGTTTCCAACGGACGCTGCCGTCCTTTGAATCTTCAATAAGTATACCACGATCCGCGAGTACTTTGCGGATACGATCGGAGGCCGGGAAGTCTCGGCGCTGGCGCGCGGCTTGTCGATCCGCGATGAGTTTTTCGATTTCGGCGTCGTCAGGACCGCTGTCCGCGGGGCCAAAACCGAGAGCGCGAAGCTTATCCGCATCATTGTCATCCATAATGGCGAAGACGCGGTCGAAGTCAGCGAGAAACTCCTGTACGGCGGCGACGTCTCCCTGGCGGAATTCCCCTTTATCCATCGCGATATTCGTTTCGCGCAGGAGGTCGAATGCGGCGGCAAGCGCGCGTGCAGTATTCAGGTCATCAGAGAGCCCTGCGTCAAATTCATCCGCGGCTTCGGCGATCCGGTCGGCCATGCCCTTCTGTTTTCCCGCCGGAAATTTACCCTGTGCCAGGCGTGCGGCAAAGTTGCGCAGGCGCTCGACGGAACTTGCCGCCTGCTGTAATCCGTCAAACGTGAAATTTAGCTGCTTGCGGTACGGCACGCTGGCCAATGCAAACCTCAGCGCCGAGGGCTTGTAACCCTTTGCGAACAAATCACGCAGCGTGAAGAAATTGCCCAGCGACTTGGACATCTTCTCGCCTTCCACAAGCAGATGCTCCGCATGCATCCAATAGCGCACAAAGGGTTTACCCGTCGCCCCTTCGCTCTGCGCAATTTCGTTTTCATGGTGCGGAAAAGCAAGATCGATTCCGCCGGTGTGAATGTCCAGCGTCTCGCCGAGGTACTTCATGGCCATGGCCGAGCATTCGATATGCCAGCCAGGTCGGCCTTTGCCGATCGGCGTCTCCCAGAAATGCTCGCCAGGCTTTGGCGCTTTCCACAGCGCAAAGTCGCGTGCGCTTTCTTTTTCGTAGCGATCCACATCCACGCGCGCGCCCGCCTGAATTCCAGCCACGTCAATATTCGAGAGCTTGCCGTAGTTCGGGAATTTCGCGATGCGATAGTAGATCGAGCCTTCGCTTGGATACGTGTACGTCTTCTGTTGCAGCCGCTCGATCAGCTTGACCATGTCGTCGATATGGTCGGTGGCGCGGATCCAGTGTTCCGGCGCTTCGATGCTGAGCGTCTTGCAATCGTCAAAAAAGGCCTGCGCAAATTTTTCGGTATAGTCGCGAATGCTCACACCCGCAGCCGCCGAGTTAGCGATAATGCGGTCGTCCACGTCGGTCAGGTTCATGACGTGCTTCATTTTGTAGCCGCGCAGCTTCAGGAATCGCCGAAGAATGTCCTGAAACACGAAGGTACGATAGTTACCGATGTGAGCGTAGTCATACACCGTCGGCCCGCAGGTATACATGCGGACTCCATCGCTTTTTTGCGGCGTGAAAGCTTCGATCTTTCCGCCCAGCGTATTGTGGAAGCGTATCTCGTGCATCGCAGCTCAGTCGACTACTTGCCCCAAGGGATAAACGTCAGATTGTAGCCGAGGCTTCCAGACAGCCGCAATGAAGAAGGCCGCGCAAGTGTCCAGGACTGCGCAATTGCGACTCAAAGAGTCCGCATTGAGGGATCCCGGTTGAGGACGCCACGCGGAGACAGAGCCGCAGGCGGCCAATCAATAGCGCACTGTAGAACCGTTAGTTCCCGCCAGCCGTGCGAGGAGTGCCGCTCAGAAGTAAAACTTCAGAGCTAGCTGCACTTGGCGGCCCGGCAGACTTTCCGAAATCTCGCCAAAGGTCGGAGAGCTGATGTCATTATCGGGCAACCGAAAGTTGGCGTGATTGAAAATGTTGAAAAATTCTGCCCGGAATTGCAGGCTCTTGGTTTCGTGAATCGGAATATTTTTGAACAGAGAGAAGTCCCACTCCTGCAATCCCGGTCCTTGCACGATGTTGCGGCCTTCGTTGCCAAACTGTCCAGCTTGACTAGTTGGATTAAGTTGCTGAAAGGCAGCCGTGTTGAACCATTCTTGCGGCGTGCGCGGCCCATTATTCGGATTGCCAACGACATTCGGGCGGTTGCTGGAAAAGCCAGAGATTTCCGGTGCGCTTCCCTGCAAAGAAACGTCAGTGGAATCATAGACGGTGAAGGGAGTGCCGCTCATGAAGGTGCTGATGCCATTCAATTGCCAGCCACCAAGCACATGTTGGTACCAATTCTGTGGGTGATTCCAGAAGGGCAGCATCCACTGGTAGCTGATCACGAACCGATTCCGCGCGTCGAACATGGACCTGCCGTACTCCGCGGGGAGATTAAAGGGGTCCTGCGCCAAGTCATTCTCGCCTGCAACGCTCTGCGAAGCCGAGCCGGTGATGTTGAAAGACGACACGTCGTCAAGAGTCTTCGAATAAGTATAAGACGCAAGGAATGACAACCCATGGCTGAAACGCTTCTGCAAACTCGCCTGCAATGCGTTGTAACTGGAATTCGCGATGCCCGCGATCAATCCCACCGATGCAAAATTGCAGGGCGGGCTGGTGGGTGAAAGATTGCATCCCGAATAGAGGCGTCTGTTGTTGACGTTGTCCTCGGTGGAATTTGGCACTCCGCCGGTTTCGCCTGGAACGAAAACGGCCGGGTTCCCCTCGATGAATCGCGGCAACTTGGTGCCTTTTGTCCCAACGTACCCGATTTCGAACAGCCAATCATTGGCGAAAGATCTTTGGACGTTGAGATTCCAATCCTGCGCGTAAGGCAGGCGCAGATTCGGAGACAACGTCAGCAAAGTCATCGGCTGCGCGAAGGAGCCATTGAAGGGATTCGTCCCCCCGTAGGGATCAGCAAAATCCGGAAAATTCAGCTGCGGAGTCTGCAAGTAGGGCGGCGCGCTGCTGGGAGTCTGCAGCGGCCCGCCCTGGCCGTTGTAGTAAGGATCATAGAAAATTCCATAGGAAGCAGTGACCAGCCACAGGCCGTTCCCTCGTGGATCCCATGCCAAGCCGACGCGTGGAGCAAAAGCAGTTTTTTCCGTCGGAATCAAACCTCTAGGTACGCCCGGATCACCTGGATAGACGAGACCCGCGGGTGCCGTGGGAAACACGACCGACTGCACGCCGGGCTCAAAGAGGTTCTGGCGGTTGTGAATCTCCGTGTAAGGGAATGGCAATTCATAGCGGAGGCCGGCATTCAGCGTCAGACGTGAGGTGAGCTTATACGTGTCCTGCGCGTAGGCACTTAGGCTGTTGCCTCGCAGCCCGCGCGACGGATCTCCTCCACCCTGTAGGAAAAATGCCGGAGCGCCGAGAAGAAAACTGGCGAAGGCATCATTGGCAGGGACCGGTGCGAAAACAAAAAATCCATTCGAGGCGATTCCAAACAAAACATTGATCTGGTCATGGTCGTAACCACCGCCGAATTTCATCTCGTGCCGGCCGTGAATCCATGTTATCGAGCCGGAAATATCGATGGCATTTTCGTAAGTGTTGCGCGGACCGGTAATCGGATCGCCCACGGAAGCATAGCCGCTGACCTGTATGAACGGTGGTCCAATCGCGGCGTCCAGCGACGGCTCATATTGAAAACCCAAGCTCGCCGGCGTCGTGTGATTGACCGCTTGGTTGAAGAGATACTTATTCCGCAGAAACGAGAATCGCGCGACGCCGATGAGCGTCGGCGAAAATGTGTGCGTTTCCTGCGCCACAAAATTTTGGGCCCGCTGGTTTTCTCCAACTGGGAAGCCCGGCACATTCGCGCCCGCCGTCGAGAGCGGGTCAATCGTATCCCCTTGCGAAAACATATAGCGGAAATTCAGGACGTCTTGCGGGGTCAGGTAATGGTCTACGCGCACTCCAAACTGGTCGTTATTTTGATCCAGCGTTTGCGTGGTGCTGAAAGCGTTTGGTCCCAGGCTCGGTTGATTCGGTAGGGGAAAGAAGGGCAAGAGCGACTGGGAAAGCGGATCGATCCCAGGAAGCTTATTGAACGGGAAAGGCTGGTTTGAGAATTCGTTCACGAGCTGGCCGCTGGGGACGCTGCAAATGCCCGAAGTGTTAAAGGTTCCTTGTACCTGCGTGCAGAGCTGGCCAAAGTCGCCTTGTTGTTCCTGCAGGGTGGGGACCGCTGCGCCAACCGTTTCACCCTGACGATTCCGCAAGCCTTCGTAGTATCCGAAGAAAAAAGTTTTGTCTTTCTTGATGGGCCCGCCGAAGGTTCCACCGAACTGGTTGCGCTTCAAGGGCTCGACGCTGGTAGCGAAGAAACTCTTCGCGTCCATGGCGTCGTTTCGCAAAAATTCCCAGGCCGCTCCGTGAAACGCATTCGATCCGGAGCGCGTGACGATATTGGTAGTCGAGCCGCTGCTGTGCCCGAACTCCGCGCTGGCCGTGTGCGTGAGGATATGAAACTCTGCGATGGAATCGATGGGAAGCTGAATCACCAGGCCACCGTCGACCGAATTGAAATTGTTTGCTCCATCAATCAGAAAATTATTGGATTCCGGACGCTGTCCGTTCACGGCGTAAGCCTGCCCGCTACGCAAAGAACCGCCAGCCTGTGCGAGTCCGGGAGTAATAGGGACCACGCCAGGTTGAAGCAAGCCGAGCTGAGCAAAGTCGCGCCCGTTCAGCGGCAAATCCAGGATCTCGCGCTCACCCACCGTTTTTCCGAGGCTGGTGACGGTCGTTTCCACCAAGGATGCGTCGGCTTGAACGCGCACTTCCTGTGTGGGAATACCCACCGCAAGACGTACCACGACGGTTGCAATATGATTCACGTCGAGCGAGATTCCCTCTTGAACGTACTTCTTGAATCCCTTAGCTTCAACTTCAAGGCGATAATGGCCGATGGGTAGTTCGACAAAATCGTAGACTCCCTGAGAATCCGTCGTCGCGGTGCGCGCGAGTCCCGTTTCAGTTTGCACCGCCGTAACTTTCACGCTAGAGACAGTAGCCCCACTCGCATCCAACACTGTGCCGCGAATGCTCCCCGCGATTTCCTGCGCCGAAGCGTTAAGGCTCGGGTAAATTGCAATCGCCAGGATACAAATCAGCCTTCCAAGATTCCGCATGCAAGTCTCCGGTTTCCACTAGATAAATTTTCAATCGTTGGGGTAGACGAGTGCGCCACACGCGAGAAACGCTTGTGCACTGATCATGCAAGTCGGACCTCACCCCGCTTTTAGTTGGCGCATTATAAGGAGCGACGGTATGGCAGGGTCAATAATGCAAAAGAACTACTGAGCGTCCGCGAACGAAATTGACGGTGGGCCGCGTGTTAGAGTTCTAGGTTCTCACTGGAAAGGTACAAAAATGATTCGATTCGCCTTGAGCAGAGGCTTTCTCGGAATATTGGCGCTGGCAGCTGCAGCCGTTGCGCAAGGGCAAACGCCCATAAATGCGCCCAAGGTTCTCACACCGGAAGCATCTCTCAATTTGCACTCGATTTCCGACCTGCAATTTTCGCCAGACAGCTCGCGGGTTGCCTTCGTCGTCACGGAGCCGCCCAAGGGCGAACGGCGTGCGCGGCATATCTGGCTGTACGAGAAAGAATCCGGCACGGTACGACAATTCACATTTTCCGCGAAGGATGAATCGTCGCCGCGCTGGTCTCCCGATGGAAAGCAGCTTGCTTTTCTTTCGAATCGCGACGACCAGCAGCAGATTTACGTAATGCGAGTGGATGGTGGCGAGGCTGCAGTTGTAACCAAAGGCAAGCGCAGCGTGCATAGTTTTGCGTGGTCTCCCGACGGCAAGCAGATCGCTTATCTTGCTCCCGACGCCAAGAGCGCCACCGAGGAAAAAAGGGATAAGGACAAAGATGACGCGCGCGTCGTGGATAAAAACGATAAGCAACCTCGGTTGTGGCTGCTCACGTTGGCTACAAACGACGCCAAAGCCCTCACGGACACCAAATGGGAAATAAGTGACCTTGCCTGGCTAAAGACCGGCGATCGCCTCGTCGTCAGCGCCACCGATCATCCCGAATCTGACCAGGAGACGCATCGCATTTTTTCCATTTCCATTCCGGACAGCTCGCGGCGGCTGATTTTCGCGCCACACGGCCCGTTTCACGATTTGCAGATCTCGCCCGACGGCGCGACGGTCAGTTACGTTGGCTCTCGCGTGGATGGTCCATCGCCGCATGACCTCATGCTTCTGGACATCGATAAGCGCGCTACGCGTAATCTCACCGGCGCGAGCCTCGATCGCGCCATCTCCGAGTATCGGTGGATGAAAGATGGCTCCATGCTCGCGCTCTACGCGGACGGATTCCGAAACAAGCTCGTTGGTTTTTCTCCCGAAGGCATGAGCAAAGATCCGTCGAATCCGCCGGTCGGCAATGTGAATGCTTTCGCCGTTTCCAGCGCCGGCGATGTCGCTTTCGCGGGACAGTCCGCCACGACGCCCCCCGAACTCTGGCTGTGGGATCAGAAAGATTCGCCGCGACAAGTTTCTCATCTCAATGATTCTTGGAAACAGTTCACGCTTAGCGCGCCCGAGTTTTACAAATATAAATCCTTCGACGGTCTGGAGATTGAAGCGGCTCTCCTGAAACCCGCAGGCGCCGAAGGAAAATCCAAGCTGCCGCTCATCGCTCTAATTCATGGCGGACCTACCGGCAACTGGCAAGATTCCATCGAAGTCTGGGGCCAGCTCCTCGCTGCGCGGGGCTACGCGGTTTTCTATCCCAACATTCGCGGCTCTGTCGGCTATGGCCAAAAATTCATCGAGATGAATCGCGGCGATTGGGGTGGCGCCGACTTCAAGGACGTGATGTGGGGCGTCAAGGATCTCATCGACCGCGGCATCGCCGATCCCACGAAACTTGGCATCGGCGGGTGGTCGTACGGCGGCTATATGGCCGAATGGGCCATCACGCAAACGAACGACTTCAAAGCCGCCGTCTCCGGAGCGGGCCTCTCCAATTTGATCTCCGAGTACGGTAGCGAGGAGCATCCTTCCTACGATGAATGGTTCTACGGCGTGCCTTACGAGTCCGATAGCCTCGTGAAATTCCTGAATAGTTCCCCGTTCACGCAGCTTAAGAATGCGAAGACGCCCACACTCATTCTTCAAGGCGAGACCGACACAACCGATCCGCCCGATCAAAGTCAGCAGCTCTATCGCGGATTAAAACACTATGGGGTGGAGACCGAACTCGTCATGTATCCGAGAGAGCCGCACGGAATTCGCGAGGAAAAACATCTTCTCGATCGGCTCAATCGCATTCTCGCGTGGTACGACGCGCATTTAAAGTAGCGGCAAGCCAAAATTTCAGCGTCCTTGATTGCGAGAGATTGCTGCTGCTCCCGGCGTAAGGCTTTTACCGCGGGCTCCCAACCGATTGAAGTTTCGAAAGTTTCGCAATGGGCGGAAAAGACTCCAGCAGGGTCACTGTGCGTTCCGGCACGCTTGCGCCTTTGAGCAGGGCATTGGCCATGAGTTGCACGGCCTGCCCGACCATCGGCGGTGTGACCACTGTGGCCGTTAGCGAGCCGCCGCGAACCCATGCCTGACCTGTCTTTGGCAAGCCGTCGACGCCTGTTAGCGGCAGGCTCAGCCATTTTTCCCGTTCTTGTGGGTTGGCTATTTCCTTGAGGGCCTTTTTCGCACCCATGGCCATTGCATCATTTTGCGCGGCGACAGCAACAATGCTCGATTTGCTCGATCCTCCTAATTTCAGCCAAGTTGCCAAGCTGCGGTAGCCGCTCTCTTCTGTCCATTTGCCTCGCAGAACCGTAGCCCGCAGGTTTTTCGGACATATTGCTTCAAATCCCGATTTGCGGTCCCTGACCGAAGCGCTTTCCGTGGGACCGATTATGTACAAGACACCGCCGCCTTCCGGAACTAGCGCCGCCAATTGCCGCGCCTGAATCCGACCGATCTCCGTGTGATCGCTGGTCACCATGAATATTGGGACCTTTGCGCTTCGCCGCAATTCAGCGACATATCCCGCGTCGTGATTGACGAGTCCCCACGCGACGCCCACCTCAATTGCCGCTTTGGCCACTTGCGGCAGTCCTGTCCCGCCCGCGGGCTCCACGATAATCCCGTCCGGCCGCAAAGTAGGTTGCGCTTGGATGGCTTTCAGCACTTGCGTGCTCTGCGTGATCGTGTCGCCATCGGCATACACAATCTCGAGGTCAATTCCGAGTTCGCGCGCAGCCATCTCCGCCGAAGCCGCCTGCTGGAGTTGGTAGTCGTTGTCTTTAGTGATCAATGAAACGAGGAATCGCAGCTTCTTCACGTGGCGGGGCCCCCAAGTTGCGCCTTGCCCTTCTCTTTCTGCTTGTTGGCATCTTACGGCGAATATTCCAGTTCTGGCGGGAGAAACACCGCTTTGGTTACATCTTGGATAACCCCGTACCCGCGAAGTATCCCAACCAAGTGGGAAGCTTTCGTAACGCGTGTATTGTGGTCACCTACAATCGAACACAATCTGTTGCGTAGCCCTTTACACTCCATAATGCTCGTGGTAATCTTTTTTCCCGTACCGCCATCCACGCGCCAGGCGGCTGGGCCTCTGACTGAGAACCTGCCACACGTTTGTCTAAGCGACCGCAAACCGGTCGACTTGTCGCTCGAAAGACCTCCCCTTGAGGAACAAAGCGTCGTCTTTGCACGCGTGTTTTGCCCTTGGTCCCTGTTGTGCTGTGAGTATTCGTGGTCTGCGTCGAACCATTTGAGGGCTGGGGAGCGCAATTGACGACAAAAAGAGGACATCTTGCTTAAGCTACGAAAAGTGGAAATTGTCGGCTTTAAGTCATTTTCTGACCGCACCGTAGTCACCTTTAGCGGCTCCGGCACGACGTGCATCGTCGGACCTAATGGCTGCGGCAAATCCAACGTGGTCGACGCTATCTCCTGGGTTCTGGGCGAACAGAGCCACAAGTCCCTGCGCGCAGGGCGTATGGCCGATTGCATCTTCAACGGCACGGTCAAGCGGCCGCCCCTGGGCATGGCGGAAGTAACCATCACCATGGAAGACGCCGAGTTGGCGGAAGCCGCGCGGTTCGTACTCGAAAGCGCGATGATCGAAGACGCGGTTGAAACCACGGCCACCGCCCCCCCTGCCACGAATGGCGATGCCGCCTCTGCTGATGACTCGAACATACAAATTCTCTCGCTTGACCCCGCGACGGCCCCCGAATCGCAGCAAGAAGGAGCAACAGCGGAAGATTCTGGTTCACATCCTGACGAGTCTTCTGCCACCGCTCCCGAATTTCTGAAAGGAAAACGCCGCAAAAAGGGCGGCGACAAGCCGGTTCTCGCCACTAAGCCAGGCGAAGTCGTCGTCACGCGCCGTCTGTACCGCTCCGGACAAAGCGAATACCTGATCAATGGCCGCATCGCTCGCCTTCGCGACATCCAGGAAATGTTCATGGGCGTAGGCCTCGGTCCTGACTCCTACGCCATCATCGAGCAGGGCCGCATCGGCCTGATCCTCTCCACGAAGCCGATGGAACGCCGCGCCATCATCGAAGAAGCCGCCGGCGTAACAAAATTCAAGACCAAGAAGCGCCTCGCCGAAGCTAAACTGGAATCCTCGAAGCTCAATCTCGCCCGCGTAAACGATATCGTCGTCGAAGTGGAGAAACAGCTCGGCTCGCTAAAGCGTCAAGCCTCCAAAGCACGCCGCTATGCCGAAATCCGCGACCAGATGCGCGGTATCGTCCGCCAGATGCTCGCCGGAAAAGCCCGCGAGCTGGACGCCGAAGCGGAGCGCATCGCCAAGCAGCTCACCGAACTCACCGCCGCGGAGACACAGCATGCCCAGACCATCCAGCAGCAGGAAGCCGAGCAAGATCGACTAAACCACCGTATTTACGAACTAGACGCCGAGATTCGACAGAACCAAAACGTTTTGAATCTCACCGCTCTCGAAGTCGATCGCACCGAGAACCGCATCGCCTTCAACCAGCAGCGCTCAACGGAACTCGGCTCGCGCCGCACGCAAATCTCCGCCGAAATGGCCGAAG
>Ga0210388_10000128_pt1 | contig 84209 bp, 78 predicted proteins | sample IncBWC19OmetaG_FD_155485 | JGI IMG/M metagenome (GOLD analysis project Ga0210388, IMG submission 155485) | Forest soil microbial communities from Barre Woods Harvard Forest LTER site, Petersham, Massachusetts, United States - Inc-BW-C-19-O ... | reverse complement strand
ATATAGACGGGCTTCTTCGTTGCCGCGAACTCAAGAAACCCTAAGATTTCCTGCTTCCATTGTTGGTGCGCGAGGTATCTTGTCGCGAACGCAAAGTGATCCTCAAGCGTCTGGCAAGCTTGAAGTTCGCTTCTTCTCCGCCGCCTCTCGATTGGATTGGCCCAGAAACGCAACGATCGGACCATATCCTGCTCATACGGATGATAGTCCCGCACAAGTTTGCGGAGTTCCGTAGGGAGAACGGCTCGGTAGACATTCTTCACGGGCTCCGGGATGGAACCAAGAAAGGCGGCGAGCAAGCCGCTCCTGTCAATCATCGGCCCGTCAGCCATTATTTGTTCCTCACGAAGTCGCGCCTCGCCCTTTCACATCGATTATCGCGCAAAACCGCGACGCCAGCGGACTGGGTGCCAAAACTGTACCCCAGGGTGAAATATATGCCGCTTCGATGTTGCCGTCGTGATCCCAAGCTCTCAAAGAGCCAAAAGCCACGGTTGCTGTTTCCGTCCTTCGAAGGCACATCTACAAGATCGGGCGTCGAAGGACCACTGATCAGAGGTCAGGAATAGCGAAGAAACGGCGTAAGTCTTAGAGCTCGCGAAAGTTCTTGCAATTTCTTCAGGCGTTGGAGTACACTCTGTCAAGTGGAGTGAAGTGGAAAGAAATGGAGCAAGGCGGGGAGCAAATTTCGGTTTTGGCGGAGCCTCCCCATTCGATCGCCCAGGCGAAGATCGACGATAAGGGGCGGCTGAAATTGCCGTCGGAGTCGCTGGACTGGTGCAGGAAGTCGAGTGTGGTCAACGTTTTCGTCACTACTTTCGATAAGAAGACAGTTCGAATTTACCCCATTCCTGTCTGGAAGTCCACCGTAATCGTCATGGAGGCGCCGAGCGAGCAGGCGGACGCTTTGGCGGGGCTGTTGAGAATTGCCCGGTATTATGGCCGCGACGCGGAGATCGACTCCCAGGGGCGGATCGTGGTTCCGGTGGAGCTGCGGAACGAGATGACTTTGGGGTCGGAGCCGGTTTGCCTGGAGCACCTGAAGGGGCGGATCGACTTTACGAAGAAATCGATTCACGACGGGCTGCTACAGGACGCCGAGTCGAACATCGAGGCGAAGAACGCGGTTGCGCGGAAGTTGGGATTGTAGCCATGCATGCAGGCGCCATTACATACAGCGGTCATGTTGCGGGAGTGCCTGGAGTATCTGGGCTTACGGCCAGACGGCGTCTTCCTGGACGCGACTTGCGGATTGGGCGGGCATACAGCGGCGATCGCGCGGCAGTTGACTACGGGATATGTTTTGGCGTGCGACCGGGATGCGGAGTCGCTCGAACTGGCCAAGGAGAATACGCTGGATTGCGCGAATCGCATCCGGTTTCAGAAGGCTTCGTTTTCGCAATTGGGAGAAGTGCTGGGAGAAACGCGAGTGGACGGGTTGCTCGCGGACTTAGGGGTTTCGAAGTACCAGTTGACTTCGAGCGAGAGGGGGTTCTCGCTCATGTCGGACGGCCCACTGGACATGAGGCAGGACCGCGGGCAGGAGCGGTCCGCGTCCGACATTGTCAACTACGAGTCAGAAAAACAGCTCGCCGATCTGATTTATCAATTGGGCGAGGAGAGGAGGAGCAGAAGAATAGCAAGAGCAATCGTGCGGGCGCGGCCGATACACACAACCGGTCAGTTGGCCAAGCTGATCGAACAAGCCGTGCCCCGTACGGGAAAGATTCATCCGGCCACGCAGACGTTCATGGCGCTGCGGATCGCGGTGAACGACGAGAACGAGGAATTAGAGTCGCTACTCGGAGCGATTCCAAGGATCGTAAAGCCGGGCGGGCGCGTGGTGGTCTTGACATTCATGTCGCTCGAAGACCGGAAAGTGAAGCAAAACTTTCAGGCAATGGCGCGGGATGGAGTGGTGCGAATCCTTACGCGTCATGTGGTGAAGCCGTCGGAAGAAGAAATTCGAGATAACCCACCGTCGCGATCGGCGAAGTTGAGGGCGGTGGAAATTCTCTAGAGCGTCAACAGTAATAGCAGTCAATCATCAGCCGCGGACACTACCCTCCCCCAGTGTCCGGGGCTGAGGGTTGACCTTCATTTAAGGGGAGAAGAATAAAGTGGCAACTCTGGCAACGGTATATAGTCGATTTTTCCTGGCCAAGGAGCGGACGGAGAACGTGCGGCATGCGCGCGGCGGTGCGGCGCTGCGGTCCTTCGCGAATGAGGACATCTACTTTTTCGTCAAGCGGATCGATAACACGCGAGTGGTGCGCGAAGCCGATCCGACGGCGCGCGGGACCTGCTGGAAACTGATCGGGTCCGTGGTGTCGGCAGTGGTGTTGCTGATCTTCGTGCTGCTGCCCAGCGCTTACGGCCTCTTGGCGGGATACCAAATCCAGACGCTCCGCCAGGACGGCGAGCGGCTAGCAACAGAGCAGGCTTCGCTCGAACTAGCCGAGGCTAAATTGCTTTCGCCGGCGCGCATGGAAGAGCTGGCGCGCATGCAACAGTTCATCGACCCTCCGGCGCAGAAAGTCGTATACCTGGAGAACGCGCAGGCGGGCACGGTCGCGATGAACAAGAAGTAGGATTGACGATGCCATCATGCCGGAAACTCAATCCACGAAACGGCTGCTTTGGCTACTCCGCGCCCTAATTATATGGGTCGCAGTGATCTTTCTGCGCTTGATATGGCTGCAGGTGCTCCAGCATGACGAACTGCTGAGGCAGGCGCAATCGCAACAACAGAAGGTGGTGCCGATTCAGGCGCAACGAGGGTCGATCCTGGATCGCTCCGGGCAACCGCTAGCGAAAAGTCTGCCTGCTGAATCGGTGCTGGTAAATCCGAAGCGCGTGAAAGACGCGGTGGTGACGGCTAATCTGCTGGCGCCGATTCTGGGGCTTGACCGGAAGCAACTGGCCGAGAAAATCCGCACGGCGATCCGCCGCGATAGCGGCTTCCTGTGGGTGAAACGAAAAGTGAGCGCGGGCGAGGCGGAGCGCGTTCGCAGCTACCGGCTGGCCGAGGTCGAGTTCCGCGAAGAGACAAGGCGCTTCTATCCGCACGGACAACTTGCCGCGCACGTATTGGGTTCGGTGGGCATCGCGAATCCCAGTGAGACGATCGAACGGGGCACCGCGGGCGTGGAGATGAGCCTGGACGACGACCTGGCGGGATCGCCGGGGCAGATGCGCGTCTTCAATGACGTGAAGCAGAATCCGTACGATTCGGTGGTGGGACGCAAGCCGGAGCCCGGCTCGGATATTACGCTGACGATCGACCAGAACCTGCAATACGAAGCGGAGAAAGAGATCGAGCGCGCGGCGCGCGCCAGCGGATCGAAGAGCGGATCGATCGTGGTGATGAACCCATACAACGGCGAGATTCTGGCGATGGCGAATTGGCCGACATTCGATCCGAATGAGCCGCCCGCACCGGGAGAATCGACGGATGCGCGGAGCAACCTGGCGATTACGACTCCGTTCGAGCCCGGCAGCGTGTTCAAGGTGGTCACGTTGGCCGCCGCGCTCGAAACGACGAGCTTGCGGCCGGAATCGATGATCAACTGCGGTAACGGATCGATCAAGATAATGGGGCGGGTGATTCACGATACGCACTCCTACGGAGTCCTCAGCATGGCGGATGTGCTGGCGCATTCGAGCAACATCGGGGCGATCCAGATCGGATTAAAGGTCGGCGATCAGCTGCTTTACAAGTATGTGAGGAAGTTCGGTTTTGGACGCAGGACAGGAATCGAGTTGCCAGGCGAATCGGCTGGGATCCTGCGCAAAGTGGACAACTGGACGCCGACGTCCATCGCCTCCGTTGCGATGGGACAGGAAGTGGGCGTGACCTCGCTGCAACTGGCCCTGGTGGGCGCGGCGGTGGCGAACGGAGGCCTTTTGCCGAAGCCGAAGCTGATCCTGGCGCGTCAAAAAAAGGGTGAGCAGGTGGAGCGGTTCCCCGACGAAAAACCGGAGCGCGCCATTGCTCCGGGGACGGCGATCCTGATGCGCCAGATGATGGAGGGGGTGGTCTTGCGTGGCACGGGGAAACGCTACGCGACCATCAAAGGCTATACTTCCGGAGGGAAAACGGGGTCCGCGCAGATTTACGATTTGAAGCTGCACGTTTATACGCACAGTTATAATGCGAGTTTCCTTGGCTTCGCGCCGGTGACGAATCCGCAGATCGTTGTCGCGGTCACGCTGCACGGAACGCAGGGGGGCAACGCGGGATTCGGCGCACCGGTAGCGGGTCCGGTGTTCAGTAAAGTCGCGATGACGGCGTTGCGGATGCTGGATGTGCCCAAGGATTTGCCGGATAGTTTTTCTCCAACACCAACGCCTTCGGGCGACGATGTCAACGATTTATCCATAGCCGACTTAGGGTCGGACCATAGCTCGGCATCCTCCGTAACCTTGCCGCCGGTTCAGGCGGACTCTTCGGCTGCAACCGATGAGTCCAAGCAATCCAACCTGGACCGGCGGCCTTTTTTAACGTCGAAGCTGACAGGGCCGAAGGTGCCGGATTTTCGGGGGATGACGCTGCGAGCGGTGCTGGAGGAATCAGCGGCGACTGGCGTTCAGATCGAGGTATCGGGAAATGGCATGGCGCGGAATCAAGTGCCCGCGGCGGGGTCAATCCTGCCCGCGGGCACGCGGGTAAGAGTGCAGTTCACGCGATGATCCTCAAAGAAGTGTTGGCTGGAGTGGCGCTGCGCGGGGTCCTGGCAGAGGAGATCGCGCGGCGGGACATTGCGGGACTGGCCTACGATTCCCGCAAAGTAGAAAAGGACTTCCTGTTTTTCGCGTTTCAAGGATCGCGGCTGGACGGCACGAAGTTCGCGGCCCAAGCGATGACGAGGGGTGCGTGCGCCGTACTGAGCGAGATGCCGCGCCCGGCGGATTTCGCGGGAACGTGGATTGAGGTGGAGCATGGCAGGCGCGCGCTGGCGGTGGCGGCGCGAAATTTCTACGGGCGCCCTGACGAGAGGATTCACTTCACTGGAATCACCGGCACGAATGGAAAAACGACCACCTCCTTCTTGATCGATGCGATTCTGCGCGAGGCTGGTTTCGTGACCGGATTGATCGGAACCATCGAGTATCGGCTGGCCGGGGAGCATCGGGACGCTGCGAATACGACGCCCGAATCGCTGGATATGATGCAGTTCGCGTCGGAGTTGGAGGAGCGGGGCGGGTCGCACCTGGTGTCGGAGATTTCGTCTCACGCTCTGGAACTTGGCCGGGTTTACGGATTTCATTTCCATACCGCTGTCTTTACCAATCTCACTCGCGATCATCTTGATTTTCATAACACGATGGAGGAGTATTCTGCGGCCAAGCGCCTGCTGTTCTCGCCGGAGGGCGCTCCTGCGCCGCCATTCGCCGTACTGAACCAGGACGACGCCGCGAGCCAGGTCATGGAGAACGGACAATCGAGCGTGATCTGGTACGGCCTTTCGGGCGGCGCGCAACTGTGCGCGGAGAATGTTCGAGCCAGTTTCGAGGGGCTGCGGTTCGATCTTTGTTACCAGGGCCTGAGGCAGCCGGTGGAATCGACATTGGCCGGGCGAATCAACGTGTTGAATATTCTCGCGGCGAGCGGGGCGGCGTTGAGCTACGGCATCGATCTCGGGACGATCGCGCGGGGAGTTGCCCGGTTGAAAGCAGTGCCAGGCCGATTCGAGCGAATCGATTGCGGACAGCCATTTCTGGTCGTCGTCGACTATGCGCATACCGACGACGCGCTGCGCAATATAATTCAGGTGGCGCGGGAGATGACCAAGGGACGCGTGATTACTTTGTTCGGCTGCGGAGGAGATCGCGATCGGGCGAAGCGGCCTCTGATGGGAATGGCAGCCGGCGAGTTGAGCGATTTTGTCGTGCTGACGTCGGACAATCCGCGGTCTGAAGATCCTCTCGACATTATTAATGACGCTTTGGTGGGATTGGGCCGATTCGATACCCCTCATATCGCGGACCCGGATCGGGCGAAAGCGATTCGCCGCGCGCTGGAGGAAGCTCGCGAGGGCGATGTCGTGTTGATCGCCGGTAAAGGGCATGAGCCGTATCAGGTGTTGAAAGATCGCACGATTCATTTTGACGATCGTGAAATGGCACGCGAAATCCTCGGGGACTTGGGGTATGTGTAGTGGAGATCGAGCTAGGGGAAGTAGCGCGAGTGCTCGGTCTATCGATCGAGGGGCGGGGAATCGTTACGGGTTGGAGCATCGATTCGCGAACCATCGTACGCGGCGACCTGTTTTTTGCTCTTCGCGGGCCGAATCATGATGGGCACGAGCACATTGAGGAAGTGTTTAGAAAAGGCGCTCTGGCCGTGGTGGTCGATCGCGACGTCGACGCGGACGGGATCGTTTTGCAGGTCGAAGACACACTCGGCGCACTGCAACAGATCGCGAAAAGAGCGCGTGAGATGTGGGCGGGCAGTGTGATCGGCGTTACGGGTAGCGCGGGCAAGACGACGACCAAGGATGTGATCGCGGAAATGCTGGCGACGCAGATGAAAACGGCGAAGACGGTGGGCAATCTGAATAATCACGTCGGAGTGCCCCTCTCACTGCTGCGTCTGGAGGAGGATGCGCGCGTCGCGGTGATCGAAATGGGAATGAATCACGCGGGCGAGATTCGCGAACTGGCCGCGATGGCCACGCCGGATGTCGGCGTGGTGACGAACGTCGGAACGGCGCACATGGAAGCGTTTGAATCGATCGAAGGAATCGCGGCGGCGAAGCGCGAGTTGATCGACGCGCTGCCGCAGGACGGAACGGCGGTCCTGAACGCGGACGATCCTCGCGTGGCGGCGATGCGCCAGGGAAAGACGATTTTTTTTGGCCTTTCGGCGGACGCAGATGTTCGCGGCGAAGATGTTGAAGAGTCGGCTGAAGGACTAAGTTTTCGCGTTGGCGCCGTGCGTTTCGCGACGGCACTTCATGGACGCCACAGCGTTTCGAATATTCTCGCCGGGCTCGCCGTGGCGCAGGTTTTTAGGATCGCGCCCGAACAGCTTGTCGACGCCGTTCGAAATCTTCGGCCCGGAAAGATGCGCGGAGAGCGCTTCGATCATCGCGGGATTCTGGTTTATGACGATTGCTACAACTCCAATCCGGATGCGGTCCGGGTCATGCTCGACGTGTTGCGGGACACGCCGGCCAGGCGCAGGATCGCGGTTCTGGGGGAGATGCTCGAACTTGGCCGCTGGGCCGAGCCTCTGCATCGCGACGTAGGCAGCTACGCCGTCGCGCAGGGGATTGATGTGCTTGTTGGGATACGCGGCGCCGCCTGGAGTTTGGTGGACGCAGCCAAGCTTGCCGGTCTCAGTGCCGGCGCCGCACTTTTTTTCGACGACCCAACAGAAGCAGGCCGAGCGGTGCGCTCCATCGCACAGCCGGGTGACGCCATTTTATTCAAAGGATCGCGCGGTGTTCATGTGGAACGCGCGCTGGAACGGTTCGTTGCTCCGGATGAGGGGAACGCGAACTGATGTTTTACTGGCTGTTTTACGAAAAATTGTTCCATGCCGGAGCGGTCTATTCGCCGTTCCGGCTCTTTCAATATTCGACTGTGCGGACGGCCATGGCGAGCATCACGGCGCTGCTGCTGTCGATCGTGCTCGGTCCGTGGCTGATCGCGCGGCTCCGTCAATACCAGATCGGGCAGCATATTCGCGAGGAAGGTCCGAAGTCGCATCAAAAAAAGGCGGGTACTCCGACCATGGGCGGACTGCTCATTTGCCTTTCGATTGTCGTGCCGACTCTGTTGTGGGCGAATCTGCGCCTGCCGTCGATTTGGGTCGCGCTGACGGGTCTGCTCAGCTTCGCCGCCGTCGGGCTTCTCGACGATTACTTAAAGATTCGGCGAAAACACAATCAGGGTCTGACGGTTGCCCAGAAGTTCACACTGGAGGTCATCGCAGCTTTGCTGGTGGGCATACTTCTGTTGGCGATGAATGCGCGCCGCCACTATGACACCAGCTTGAACGTGCCATTCGCCAAGAATTTCAAGCCTGACCTACTGATTCATCCGTGGTTGACGAGTGCGTGGACCTATCCTCTCGCGTTCGTCGGATTTTTTTTCTTTCTGATTCTGGTGCTGGTCGGCACGGCCGATTCCGTGAACCTCACGGACGGCCTCGACGGGCTCGCCATCGGTTTGATGATCATCGCGGCGGGTGCGATGACGATGCTGTCGTTCCTAAACGGAAACGTAGACTTCGCGCGCTATCTGGATCTCGCACGAACTCCGGGCGCGAGCGAATTGACGATCTACTGCGGAGCGATGACCGGCGCATCACTGGGTTTCCTTTGGTACAACGCGCATCCGGCGGAGATTTTCATGGGCGACGTGGGAGCGCTGGGATTAGGCGGCGGACTCGCAACCGTCGCGGTACTTTTGAAACAGGAGCTGCTCCTGCCGCTGATCGGCGGCGTTTACATGATTGAGGCGATCTCGGTAATTCTCCAGGTGGGAAGCTTCAAGCTGCGCGGGAAACGAATTTTCAAGATGGCTCCGATTCATCATCATTTCGAGCAATTGGGATGGGCGGAATCGAAAGTCATCACCCGATTTTGGATCGCGGGGTTAATCTTGGCGCTATTCGCATTGACCACTCTGAAACTTCGATGAAACTGGAAGGCGCAAAAGTCGTGGTGGTGGGGATGGCGCGCAGCGGCGTGGCCGCGGTCGAATTACTCCGCGAAAAAGGAGCGATTGTTCGCGCGGTGGATCAAAAGCCGGTACCAATCGAAGGCATCGAGGTCGAACAGCAAAGCGCGGACGCGTTCACCGACGCCGATTTGATCGTCCTGTCGCCGGGTGTTCCCGCCGACCTGCGCGAACTGAGCGGTCCAAGAGAACGCGGCCTGAAAATTGTAGGCGATCTCGAACTTGCGAGCTGGTTCCTAAAAGGAGAAATTATCGGAATCACCGGCGCAAACGGCAAAACCACCACGACTGCCTTGACGGGCCACATTCTCAAAGAGAGTGGGATCGCGGCACAGGTGGGCGGAAACATCGGAACGCCGCCAGCCTCGATGGTGCGCACCTCGCGGACCGATCAGCTCAATGTGCTGGAGCTTTCAAGTTTTCAACTGGAAACCACCGAATCGTTCCGGGCGCACATCGGCGCGGCTTTGAACGTAACGCCGGATCATCTGGATCGCCACTACACGATTGAGAAATACGCGGAAGCCAAGGCGCGCCTGTTCGTGAATCAGCGGGAGAGCGATTTCGCGGTGCTCAATCACGACGACGAAATCACTCGCGGCTACGCGAGTTGCACCCAGGGCAGCGTCCTGTGGTTTAGCTCGACACATTCGGTGAGTCCCGGCGCTTTCCTAGATAGTGCGCGCATTCTGCTGGATGGAGAGCCGTTGATGAAGACCTCTGAGGTGCCTCTCCGCGGCACGCACAATCTCGAAAATACGATGGCGGCGGCAACCATTGCGAAAGTCGCCGGTGCCACACTGACTCAGATTCGCGCAGCGGTTATGACCTTTCCGGGCGTCGAACATCGCCTCGAATTTGTTCGCGAACACAACGGCGTCGCCTGGTACAACGATTCCAAAGCTACCAACGTCGATGCGGCGTTGAAGGCCATCGCGGCATTTTCCGGCGGCCTCTGGATCATTCTCGGTGGCAAGGACAAGAACAGCGATTACCGGCCTCTGGCGGCGCCCTTGAAAGAAAAATCGCATGCCGTGCTGCTCATTGGAGCCGCGGCGGAAAAGATTCGCGCGCAGCTAGGAAATGATGTTCGCATGATCTCGTGCCACACTCTGGAGACTGCCGTTCGAGAAGCGCGTGCCCGGGCTGCCGCCGGCGATACCGTGCTGCTTGCGCCGGCCTGCGCCAGCTTCGATCAGTTTGAGAACTACGAACATCGCGGAAGGGAATTTAAACGTCTGGTGGGAGAACTCTAATGGCCAAATTGAAAACCGATTGGGTGCTGTTTCTAACCATCTTGTCGATAGTCGGCTTCGGACTCGTGATTCTCTATAGCTCTTCTTCCGCGGTGGCTGAGTTGCGTTATAACGTGGTGCCCTATTACTTCGTCGTGCGCCAGATCGGGTTCGCCATCGCGTCATTCCTGATTCTGATGTATTTCAAGCGCATGGATTACCGCCGGTTAAACACGCCGGCATGGGCATTTTCAGGGCTCGGCTTGGTGCTGGGCCTGCTGGTGGTCGTGTATTTTGCCGATCCGCACACGCACCGGTGGTTTAAGATTCCCGGGGTCGGGTCGCTCCAGCCTTCGGAGTTCGCCAAACCCGCTCTGATTTTATTTCTCGCCTACTTCATCGCCCGCCGGGCGCACGTAATCAACGACCGCCGGACGATTCGACAGGCCGTAGTAGCCGTGGCGATGCTCGGATTCATGGTGGTGGTCGCCGATCTCGGAACCGCGCTGGTGCCGGTCATCACGGCGGTCATCGTGTTCTGGGTCGCGGGACTTGAAAAGAGGTACATGCTGCGTCTCGCTATGATCGGCGCGGCGATCGCCTTCCTTGCGATTGTGTCAAAAGGCGAACGCGTCCGCCGCGTGGTCGCGTTTCTCGATCCGGACTATTCGCATATAGAAATGATCGATACGCACGGTTGGGTACGCGCGTATGTGGATCGGTCGACGCGTTCGCAGGACCCTACCTATCAGCCTCGTCAATCGAAAATCGCAGTCGGCGCAGGCGGAGTGCTTGGAGTCGGTCTGATGCAGGGGAAACAGAAATTGATGTTCCTGCCGGATGCGCACACCGATTTCATTTATGCCACCGTCGGCGAAGAACTCGGCCTCTGGGGATCGTCCGCGGTTCTCGCAGGATTCGTCGTCATACTGTGGCGAGGCGCGCGGCTCTTTCTCCTCGCTCGTGAAGATTTTGGAAAATATCTCGCGTTGGGGGTTACTGTATCGATCGTCGTGCAGGCATTGATCAACATGAGTGTCGTGCTCGATATGGCTCCGACAAAAGGCTTTCCGCTCCCTATGATCAGCTTCGGCGGAAGTTCCATGTTGAGCACGCTGGCATCGCTGGGAATGTTGTTGAGTGTGAGTGAAAATGAGGGATGAACAAACCGGCGACGTTCGTCATGGCGGGCGGGGGGACCGGAGGTCATGTGATTCCGGCGCTGGCTGTCGCGAGCGAACTCCGCTCCCGAGGGCATACCGTGCGCTTCATCGGAACGCGCCGCGGCATCGAATCGAAGCTGGTGCCGGCCGCGGATTTCCCCATCGATTGGATCGAGATCGGCGGACTCAATCGCGTCGGACTTCGGCAAATGATGACCTCCCTCGTAGAACTTCCAGGGAGCATCTGGCAGGCAGCCAGGCTGCTCGATCGTGCCCGGCCTCTCACTGCCGTATTTTCCATGGGTGGATATGTCGCGGGCCCCGTGCTGCTCGCTGCGTTGTGGAAACGCTTGCCGGTGGTAGTGATGGAGCCGAACGCGGTTCCCGGATTCACGCATCGGAAGCTCGCGCCCTTTGTTACCAAGGCGCTAGTGAGCTTCGAGGAGACCGTTCGTTATTTTCCGAAAGGTCGTGCGGAGGTGACGGGACGCCCCGTGCGCGACGAGTTTTTCGCGATCGCACCCAAGCCGCGAACGAATGTGATCACTGTGCTGATCACCGGCGGAAGCCAGGGTTCGCAGACATTGAACCGCGCGGCGGAACAGAGCTGGCCCTTGTGGGAAAAGGACTCTGTGCGGCTGATTCATCAGACTGGCGAGCGTGCCTATGGGGATCTTGCGCCGAAATTCCGGGCATCGGGAATCGACGGCGAGATTTCAGTTTTTTTCGACGACATGCCGCGGGCATTCGCCGAAGCCGACGTGATCGTCAGCCGTTCGGGCGGCACAGTAAGCGAAATTGCAGCGGCTGGCAAGCCCTCTATCCTGGTTCCTCTACCGGGAGCCGCCGACCAGCACCAGTTGCGGAACGCCCAGGCGTTAGAAAAAGCGGGCGCGGCGCGGTTGGTGCTGGATGCGGAAATGACGGGCGCTCGGCTGGTGGAAGAGGTGATGCATCTGGCGGGCGAGGCTGGCTTGCTGGAAAAAATGGGCCAAGCCGCCCGAGCATTGGCTCGGCCGGGAGCCGCCGGGCGGGCGGCGGATGTCCTCGAAGGGTTTATGACAGATTGACTTCAGGACAGAAAGCCGAAACAATAGCCTATTGAAATGTTTTTTAAGCCCCAGCACGTTCATTTCGTCGGCATCGGAGGCATCGGCATGTCCGGTCTCGCCGAAGTGTTGCTCGAATTGGGGTATCGCGTCACCGGATCCGACCTCAAATTCTCGCCGACCACGGAACGTCTGGCACAGAACGGCGCCGTGATTTTCCAAGGCCACAAAGTGGAGAACGTCACGGGCGCGAAGGCCGTGGTGGTCAGTTCCGCCGTGCAGATCGACAACCCGGAAGTGGAAGAAGCGCGAAGACTCGCGATTCCAGTCATCCCGCGCGGCGAGCTTCTGGCCGAACTGATGCGCCAGAAGTTCGGTATCGCGGTCGCGGGGAGTCACGGCAAAACGACGACAACATCGATGACCGCGGTGATTCTCAGTCACGCGGGACTTGACCCCACCATCGTCGTCGGCGGAAAAGTCGGCATGATGGGCGGCGCCAACGCGCGGCTCGGGAAGTCCGATTATCTCGTCGTCGAATCGGATGAAAGCGACGGATCGTTCCTCAAACTCGCGCCCATCGTCGCGATCGTGACCAATATCGACCGCGAGCATCTGGATCACTACTCCGGGCTCGGCGAAATCAGGCGAGCCTTCGCGGAGTTCGTCGGGAAGGTTCCCTTCTACGGAGCCGCGATTCTCTGCCTCGATGATGAGAACGTGCAGCAGATCCTCCCGGCCATAAATCGCCGCACTATTACATATGGACTAAGCGCGCAAGCGGACCTGCGTGTCACGCATTCCTCCGCCGGGCATCTGGCGAGCGAGTTTCACCTCGAATTTCGCGGACAGGACCTGGGCTGTTTCCGTCTGCACATCCCCGGTGCACACAACGTGCTGAATGCGGCGGCGGCCATCGCCGTGGGTCTCGAATTGGAGATCGCAGTTGAAACGATTCGTGAGGCGCTCGAATCATTCAGTGGAGTTGACCGAAGATTTCAGATTCGCGGCACGGAGCGCGGCGTGACCGTGATCGACGATTACGGCCACCATCCCACGGAGATTCGCGCGACGCTCGCCGCCGCTCGCGCATGCCAGTACAAGCGAATTCACGTTCTCTTCCAGCCGCATCGCTACACCCGCACCGATGCGTTGATGGACGATTTTGCCCGCGCCTTTCACCAGGCGGATACGGTGCACGTGATGGATATTTACGCGGCGTCGGAAGAGCCGATTGAGGGCGTGACCGCGGAGGCGCTCGCCGCGCGCATCCGGGCGTTCGGACATCGCGCCGCGCATTACGTCGGATCGATGGAGCAGGGAATCAAATCGGTAACGGCCGAAGCTCATCCGGGGGATGCCATCGTGACGCTGGGTGCGGGCAGCGTGTCGCACGCGGGAGAGGGAATCTTATCGTGTTTAAGGGCCTAAGACCTGAGGAATAAAAAGATGTTGCCGGACGCGGACATCGAGAACGAGCCGAAGCGATCGCGCGCGCGCGGTAGTGCGCCCGTTCGTGGGGGTGCGTCCACGCTGCGCATTATCGGCATTGCCCTTGCGTTCTCGGTCCTGCTGATCGCCTCGCTCTACGCGTTTCACCGGCTCGAACAGTTCCTGATCCGCGATCCGCGCTTCGCGCTTGCCGGCGTAGATGCGGATCCGGCGATGATCGAAGTCGCGGGGGCCGCGCATGCGTCGCGTGCTCAGATTGAGCGCGTTTTCTCCATCGATCTCGGGCGCAGTGTTTACCTTCTGCCCTTATCGGACCGCCGTGATGCGCTGCGCGCGGTCGACTGGGTGAAGGATGCATCCGTCGCGCGCCTGTGGCCGAATCGCGTTGTCGTCAGCATCCAGGAAAGGAAGCCGGTCGCGTTTCTGACGCTCGCGCCCGCGCGCTTCGGTTTGATCGACGAGGATGGAGTGATTTTGCCACCCGCCGCGGACCGGTTCACCCTCCCGGTGCTGACTGGCGTCCACGCCTCCGATGCACTCTCCGATCGGCGCGACCGCGTCCATCGCATGGTGCGCTTGACCGTCGATCTGGGCGACGATGTCCGGACTGTTTCGGAGATCGACGTTTCCGATCGCGACAATCTCAAGGTCACCGTTCCGCGCGACGGCCACATGGTGACCTTGCTGCTCGGAGATCGCGACTTCGCCCGGCGTTACCAGATTTTCTTGCGGCACTATGCAGAGATCCGGCGCCAGTCGCCCAACGCGATGACCTTCGATCTGCGCCTGGGCGATCGCATTACGGGAGTGGAATAGTATGGCTTCGAAAACGCAGCTCGTGGTTGGTCTCGATGCGGGAAGTTCACGCACTCGCTGCGTGATCTGCGCGCTCGAGGGCGGTTTCATTCGCTATCTGGGCCATGGTCTTGCTCCCGCCGCGGGATGGGCGAAGGGCCGCGTCACCGATCAGGACGCCGTTGCCGAATCCATTCGCGCCGCCGTCACCGATGCCGAGCGCGGCGCGCAGGTTTCGGTCGAAGCGGTCACCGTCGGCGTCGGCGGAATGCATGTTCACGGTGCCCATTCTCGCGGCCTGTACGAATTTGGACGCCCTCGCGAGGTCGATGCCGCCGACATGGCGTATGCCGTCGAGCTCGCTTCGGAAGTCCGCCTGGAGCGCGATCGTCTGGTGCTCCACGTCGAGCCGCAGGATTTCACGCTCGATGGCCGCGCCGGCTATCGCAAGCCTCATAACGGCGTCTGCTCGCGCCTCGAAGCCAACGTCCATGTGATCAGCGCGTCGTTTCAGGAACACCAGGCGATCGTCGCCGCCGTGCACTTGGCCCACCTCGCCGTTGAGGAAACCGTGTTTGAGCCGATGGCCGGCGCGTACGCCTGCCTCACCCAGGAACTACGCGCCCGCGGCGTCGCGTTCTTGGATTTGGGTCTCGATTCCACTGACCTCGTCGTTTACGACGGCGAAGCCCTGATGCTCGCCTCCAGCATCCCCATTTGGGCCGACCATTTCACGCGGGATGTCGCTTCCGTCTTCAAGGTCACCTATGAAGACGCTGAGTGCCTGAAGCAGCAGTACGGATGCGCCCTACTCGGGCTTACCGCCGATTCGAGCCTTATCGAAGTCCCTTCGCCCGAAGGCCGGGCTCCGCGCGAAGCCCACCGCAGCGATCTCAACGAAATTCTGGAAGCCCGCGCCGAGGAACTCTTCCACTACGTACACGCCGAACTACAACGCGTCGGCATGGAGCGGAATCTGCTCGAAGGCATCATTCTCTCCGGCGGCGGCGCTCTGCTGAACGGTATGTGCGACATGGCGGAGCGCGTATTGAATTGTCAGGCCGGTAACGGTCTGGCTACGGAAAACGATATCGGTGAATGGCCGGAAGAGCTGAAGAGTCCGTCCTGGACCACGGCCGCGGGATTGGCGATGTACTCGGGAAAGCTTAAACTCCACCGTCCGCCGCGCAGGCGGATGGGTGGACTCATGGGTCTAGTTCTCAGATAAAGGAGCAAAATATGGCACTCGATGCGTTGAAATTCGTGATTCAGGAAGAAGCTGCACCCAAGACGCGAATCCGTGTCTTCGGCGTCGGGGGAGGCGGCTGCAACGCGGTCGCACGCATGCAGAACGAAGGCCTCTGCGGCGTCGAATTCTGCGTAATCAACACCGATGTGCAGGCGCTCTCGGCGTCGCCTGTGCCGAACCAGCTCGCCATCGGCTCGAAAGTCACCAACGGTCTCGGCGCCGGCTCCGACCCTTTGGTTGGACGTCAGGCCGCTCTGGAGGACACCGAAAAAATCATCGACCTGCTCGAAGGCGCGGACATGGTCTTCGTCACCGCTGGCCTCGGCGGCGGAACCGGCACCGGAGCCGCGCCCGTGGTCGCATCGCTCGCAAAAGAACTCGGCGCGCTCACCGTCGCCGTGGTCACCAAGCCGTTCGCGTTCGAGGGACCGAAGCGCCGCAAGCAGGCCGATCTCGGCTTAAGCGAGCTCGCGAGCGTGGTCGACACCGTCATCACCATCCCCAACGATCAGCTCCTGGAGCTGGTTCCCAAAGGCACCAGCTTTTTCGAAGCCTTCCGCGTCGCCGACGACGTTCTGCGCCAGGCTGTCCAAGGCATCAGCGATATCATCACGACCCCCGGCCTCATCAATCGCGACTTCTCCGATATCCGCAGCATCATGCTCGGCATGGGCTACGCTATGATGGGCACCGCTTCCGCCAAGGGTGAAAACGCCGCCATGGTCGCGGCCGAACGCGCCATCAGTTGCTCGCTTATGGAAGCCGGCGGAGTCCGCGGCGCTCGCGGCGTGCTGATCAACATCATGGGCTCGTCCAAGCTCGGCCTGCATGAGGTCAACGAAGCCTGCACGCTCATCCGCAACGCTGCCGCCAACGAGGATGTGCAGATTAACTTCGGCGTCGTCCTCAACGAAACGATGGGCGAAGAAGTGAAGATCACCGTGATCGCCACTGGCTTTGAACGCGAAAATCTCCCCGCCATTGAGCGTCGCAGATCCGCCGCGGAGATCGCCTCGGCGCCCGCGCCGGAGCCCGAACAGCCCTCGATGCAAATGGATCTGCCCGAACCGGAACCCGTCGCTATCGAAGCGGCTCCTGAATCAGAGCCCGCACCCGACGCGGCCGAGATTGGCATGGCAGCATCCGCCAACGGCGCAGCCACGCCTCCGGCAGCGCCCCTATTCGACGACCTCGATGTCCCGGCCATTCTCCGCCGGGACCGACGCTTCGTCCAGTAGCTGCTCATCCAACGAAATGCAACACCACGCTCCTTCGATGCGGCGCCGAGCGATGCTCGAACAAATAAATCCCCTGCCAGGTCCCGAGCGTCATCCGCCCATGGACCACAGGAATCGTCAACGAAGTCGCCGTCAGTGCCGACCGTATGTGCGCCGGCATATCGTCCGGACCCTCGTCCTGATGCCGGTACCGCGGATCGTTCTCCGGCGCCAGCCGCTCGAAATAATCAGCCAGGTCCTTCACCACGTCCGGGTCGGCATTCTCCTGAATCGCGAGCGACGCCGAAGTATGCTGCACAAACACCGTCAGCAACCCGGTCTCGATTTTCAGCGATGCTACCCACTGCGCCACCTCGCGCGTGAATGGATAAAGCCCCTTACCGCGCGTAGAAATCTGCAAGGAGTGCGTATGCTGCGTCACAGATTTTAAGATACGCTAAGCACATGCGAGCGCTCGCTCTACTTCTCTTCGCAATCCTCCTGCTCGCCGCCGCGGTCCGCCGGTTCGATCCCGTTCCGCTCGAAACAGTCTCCGAAACCACCGCCAACGCCAGCATCGGCGACCTCAACGGCGACGGCAATCTCGACATCGTCCTCGCCAAAGGCCGCCACTGGCCTCTCGCCGACCTCGTCCTCTTCGGCGACGGCAAAGGTCATTTCAAACCCGGCCCGCCGCTTCCCAACAAGCCCGACCGCAGCTACTCCGCGCCGCTCGCCGATCTCAATGGCGACGGCTTTCTCGACATCGTCATCAGCAACGACCGTCCCGACCCCAAAATCATTTTGCTGAATGATGGCAAAGGCAATTTCAAAATGGGCGGAACTTTCGGCGATCCCAACTGGTCAACGCGCAACGTCGTGCTCGCCGATCTGAACGGCGACGGTTTCCCCGATATCGCCGTCGCCAATCGACCCGGACCCGCGCAGGCCTGCTTCAACGACGGTCACGCGCATTTCACATGCAAACCGGTCGCGCCCGAAACATCAGCCACGATTCTCGCCGCCGACATGAACGGCGACGGAGCAATCGACCTGGTAGTCGCCTGCCGCGACGATTGCCAGAGCGTAATCTACTTCAACGATGGCAAAGGAAATTTTCCCACCAAAAAACCGTTCGGCCCCGCTGTCTCCTCGACACGCGCCTTGGCCATCGGCGATTTCGACGGCGACGGCAAAGCCGACATCGCCGCCTGTCACGAAAACCTCGGCCTTTACATCTACTTCGGCAACGGAGAAACGCTCACGATCGCAGGCCGCGACGCCTTGCCCTACTCCATGCTAGCCGCCGATTTAAACAAGAGCGGCAAGCCCGACATCATCGTCGGCTATGTAAACGCGCCCGGCGCAATTTACTTCAACGACGGCACGGGCAAGAAATTCACCCGCGTCCCCTTCGGCGATAGTAAAGGCGCAATCTACGGAATCGCCGTAGCGGACTTAGACGGAGACGGTTACCCGGATATCGTTGCCGCCAAGTCCGACGCCCCCAGCATGATTTTCTTCAGCAGACCAAGCAAAAAATAAGTCAGCGTTGGTTTTCCGATCAGCGTTCATCGGCGTTCATCCGCGGCCAATTCTTGCTTTCCTCAGCCCTCCATGTCGATCGCAGAAGCATACAACGCGCTCAATGAAACATGAACTCCCAGCCTCGCAACGGCAACCGAGCCCTCTGCGCCCGTATGATCCCCCAGCAGCCAACTTCCATCGTCCTGTTTAAAATAATGTTCGACGTGCCGACGGTCCTGATGCACGACCAGGTATTCCTGAAAGCTCGGGATCGTCCGGTAAAGCTCAAACTTCTTCCCGCCATCGTAGCCTTCGGTCGAAGGCGAAAGCACTTCCACGATCAGCAGAGGATTGAGAACCACATCCTTTTGATCGCCGAAGGTTTCGATCTCGCCGCAGATCACGCGCAATCGGCGTAAGTATAAAACCCAACCGCCGAAGCTTTGATCCGCAGTCCAGGGTCAAAAAAGCGACACTCCGCGGGTACTTGGTGATAGAGCAGCGCGCCGATGCGAGCGGAGAGCAGCGCATGATTGATCGAACTGGGGGGCCATGGCAAACATCCGCCCGTCGTGAAACTCGCTCCTAAATTCGGCGAGCCGCTCGATCTCAAGATACTGCTCCTCCGTCAGCGGCGCATCAGGCAGAATGGCCATATAGCTATTGTGGTTCGCAAAATAATCACTCCATCTCGAACAAGGACTTGGATAGTTCCGACTGACGAATGATGCTGAACAACGTACCCCGCTTGACAGAGTCGTGAAGGGGAACCGGAACAGTAATCGTAGTTCCCTCAATCTTCTTTTGCATAATCCGGTGGCTTCCTCGTTGGCGGATCGCTACGAATCCGCACCCCTCAAGGATCTGACAGATCTCTGCGCCGGACAAGACCCTAAGCTTGCCCAACAGGCACCTCGACCTGGGTCACAAACACTTCATTCTGAAATCGGCGGGAAACCTCAGAAGGCGAGGCAGTTTCGAAGAAGAGAGTGAGCGCTTCGACGAGGTTGGCTCTGGCTTCCTCAATCGTTTGCCCTTGGCTAGCGATGTCCAGTTCCGGAGACAAGGCCACAAACCCATCGTCCTCGCGTTCAATAATGACGGTCACGCGCCGGGCTTCACTCATAAGTACAGTCTACGCCAGATGTAGGATAGTGCTGCTTTCCCAGAAAGATCAAGTCCTTGTTTGCAAATCAGCGTTATTGGCGGCTAATTTCGGCTCTCCGCCTGCCTTCTGTGACTCGGTCCGATCCTAACGCTGCGCCCAGTGGTGTGCGCCTTCGGGCGTGGCGTGTCAACTGTCGTCTAGCCCGTCGAATGAAATGCGCTCGCGTACAGTAACTTATAACCAATCGCCTGTTATCGACATCAGCGCGACGAATAGCGCACCGGCCGTCGGTATCTCCATCAGAGTCAACAAGCCGCCGGCGGACAACCTGAAGCCCTTCATTCGCCAAATCCAAAACGCACAGGACGCTAACGATCCATACCAAAGCGCGTTTAAGCACAAACCCGCGAATCGGTCGGGGTTGGAGGCCGTGCCAGCCAAAGTAATTGGCTTGGCGCACAGGGTCCCTAACACGATTGCACCGGCGAAGAACAGCAAGTGCGTAAGAACCAGCCATGGTATCGTTTCCAGAGCCGATCTCGAATAGGCCGCCGTTCCAGTCCCCCGCAAACGAAAGCGGCCGCCGCGAGCACCGTGGGCAAGCAGAGCGGGGGCACAAACATGAATTCTAGCGCCCATTCAGAGAATTCACCGCCGTTTCGACGCAACCCACGTTGAACCGGGGCTGCTTCTTCCTCCCGAACCCGAAGCCGCCCGAAGCGCCTCCTTACTCCACCGTCACACTCTTCGCCAAATTCCTAGGCTGATCCACATCGCACCCCCGCCGCACCGCGATATGATACGCCAGCATCTGCAACGGCACGACCTCAAGAATCGGCAGCAGCAAATCGTGCGTCAGGCCGATCGGAATCACGTAATCCGCGACCCTCTTGACCTGCTCATCCCCCTCGCACGCCACCGCCACCACGATCCCCTCGCGAGCCTTCACTTCCTGAATATTGGACAGGGTTTTTTCATACAAAATGTGGCTCAGTTCGTCGTTCGGATCCTGCGTAGCCAGCACCACCGTCGGCAGATTCCCGTCGATTAGCGCATTGGGCCCGTGCTTCATCTCGCCCGCCGGATACCCCTCCGCGTGAATGTACGAAATCTCTTTCAGCTTCAAAGCCCCTTCGAGCGCAATCGGAAAATGCACCCCGCGTCCCAGGTACAAAAAGTCAGAAGACCGGAACAGGGCCTTCGAAAGATCCTCATAAATCGCATCCCTCCGCAGCAGTTCTTCGAGCTGCAAAGGAATGTGCAGTAACTGATCCACCAGCTTATGCGACGTCTTTTCGTCGAGCGTATCCCGCGTCTGTCCCATGTACATCGCAATTAAAAACAACGCCGTCAACTGCCCCGTAAACGCCTTGGTCGACGCGACTCCGATCTCCGGCCCCGCATGCGTAATCAGCGTCCCGGCCGCCTCGCGCGTGATCATGGACCCCACTACATTGCAGATCGCGAGCGTCTTCGAGCCCTTTAATTTGGCCTCGCGTTGCGCCGCCAGCGTGTCCGCCGTCTCGCCCGACTGCGAAATGACGATGGTCAGCGAATCCGGCCTCACAATCGGATCTCGATAACGAAACTCGCTGCCGTAATCCACTTCCACCGGAATCCTCGCCAGCCGCTCGATCATGAACTTGCCGGCCAGCGCCGCATGCCAGCTCGTGCCGCACGCGATAATGCGGACGCTCGTAAACCCACGGAATTCCTTGGCCGTAATATCCATCTCGTCCAAGAAAATCCGCCCCGATTCCTGCCCCACGCGGCCCAGCGTCGTATCGCGCACCGCCCGCGGCTGCTCAAAAATTTCTTTGAGCATGAAGTGCTTGTAGCCGCCCTTTTCGGCCATGATCGGGTCCCACAAAATGTGCGAAACCTGCCGCTTCACCGCGCGCCCGTTGAAGTCCGTCAAATGGACCCCGTCGCGCGTCAGCACCGCCACATCGCCGTCCGCCAGAAAGAACATGTCCCGCGTATAACTCAGCAGCGCCGGCACGTCGCTTGCAACGAAATATTCTCCGTCGCCCAACCCCACCACCACCGGCGGACCCGACCGCGCCGCGACAATCTTATTGGGATCCTTCCGCGAAATCACGCTCAGCGCGAAGACACCAGTCAACTTGCGCACCGCATCGCGCACCGCATTTTCCAGGTTCCCGTCGTAATACTTCTCCACCAGGTGAGCGATAATTTCGGTGTCCGTCTCGGTAACGAACCGGTGCCCTTCGTCGGTCAGCTCCTGCTTCAACTTCAGATAATTTTCGACGATGCCGTTATGCACCACCACGATGTCGCCATGGCAGTCGCGATGGGGATGCGCGTTTTCCTCGGTCGGCCGTCCGTGCGTCGCCCAGCGCGTATGCCCGATTCCATAGCTGCCGTCGATAGGACTCAGCTTCAGCGCGTCTTCTAAATTACGCAGTTTTCCCGAGGCGCGCCGCACCGTCAGGCACCCGTTTTCCTCCAGCACGGCGATGCCGGCCGAATCGTAACCGCGATACTCCAGGCGCCGCAGTCCGTCCAGGATGACGGGCACAGCTTTCTTCGGACCGATATAACCAACAATTCCGCACATAAATGTTTATCGAACGATCAGTCGAAAAACTCCACGCGATAGTCTTCGATTACCGGATTGGACAGCACGTCGCGCGCGATCCCGTCCATTTCCGCCGCCGCCTGCTCCCGGTTCACGCCCTTCAGCTCAATCTCGAAATACTTCCCCTGCCGGACGTCCGCAATCGAGGCATGACCCAGCCCGTTCAAAGCCCCTCGAATCGTCTGCCCCTGCGGATCGAGCACCGTCGTCTTCGGCGATACATACACGCGAGCCTTCATAGCTCTATCCTAAACCACGCGCTCCCCCGCCACATTCTCCGCTACACTAAAGATAGATTCCAACGGAGGCCTTCCCATCGTAAAAGTTTCGGTTCTCGCGTCCTCAAGCGCCGGCAATTCCACGCTGGTCGCCACCGAGCGGACCCGTCTCTTGATCGACGCCGGCCTTTCGCGCAAGGAAACCTTCGAGCGCCTCAATTTGGCCGGCCACGCTCCCGAATCGCTCACCGCAATTCTAGTCACCCACGAACATTCTGACCACATTGCAGGCCTTCAGGTCATTGCCCGGAAGCTCCGCATTCCGGTCTACATCTCGCGGCTCACCGCGCCTGCCGTACCTTGGGACGAAAATCCTCCGCATCTCGAACTCTTCCAAGCCGGCGCCAGTTTCACCATCGGCGATATCGATGTCACCAGTTTCACCATCCCTCATGACGCCGCCGACCCGGTCGGTTTTTCGTTCCGCGCGGAAGGCATCAAAATTTCCATTGCCACGGATCTCGGCTATCTTCCGGAATCGATTCGCCATCATCTGCGGGGCTCCGATCTATTGCTGCTCGAATCGAATCACGATGTGGAAATGTTGAAAGTCGGCCCGTATCCGTGGTCGGTGAAGCAGCGGGTGATGGGGCGCAACGGCCATCTTTCTAACGATGTAGCGTGCTCTTTCATCCGCGACGATCTGGATACCAGCACCTCAACCCTGATCCTCGGCCATATCAGCGAAAGCAACAATCATCCGGAAATCGTCCGCCTGTGTGCCTCCCAGGCATTGCACGGCCGCGCTTTGTTCACCAAACTGGTCATTGCCAATCCCAAGCAGCCCACAGAAACGTTTACCTACTAATGATTGCCCGTTACACGCGGCCCGAAATGGGCCGGATCTTCTCCGATGAAAACCGCTTCGCGCAATGGCTCGAAGTAGAACTCGCCGCCAGCGAGGCGCTCGCCGAGACCGGTGAAGTACCGGCCGATGCCGCTAAAGCATTGAGGGCGCATGCCGGATTCGACGTCGCCCGCATCCACGAAATCGAAGCCAAGGTCAAGCACGACGTCATCGCATTCACCACCGCCGTGGCCGAAAAAATGGCCGCCGCCGGCGCCGCCGATGCATCGCGCTGGTTGCACTACGGGCTGACTTCGAACGACGTGGTCGATACAGCGCAGGCACTGGTGTTACAGCAGGCATCCATCTTATTGATAAAAGGGGCGAAAACCCTCGCCGTGTCGCTCGATCGGCGGGCTCATGAATTTAAGCACACCGTGCAAATCGGGCGGACCCACGGGATTCATGCCGAACCGATCACGTTCGGTCTCAAAATCGCCTTGTGGTACGACGAGATGTTGCGCAATATCAGCCGCTTATCGAATGCAGCCGAGGATCTCCGCGTAGGGAAAATCTCCGGAGCCGTCGGCACCTTCGGCCACATCGGCCCCGAGGCCGAGGAGAAAATCTGCCAGCGGCTCTCTTTGAAGCCCGCCCCGATCGCATCGCAGGTCATCGCCCGGGACCGGCATGCCGCCTGGGTGAGTGCGCTCGCTATCTTGTGCGCAACCCTGGAAAAAATAGCTCTCGAAATCCGCCATTTGCAGCGCACCGAGGTCCGGGAGGCCGAGGAACCGTTTAGCGAGGGGCAGAAGGGCTCCTCCGCTATGCCTCACAAGCGTAACCCTGTGACTTCAGAGCAGATAGGCGGCCTCGCGCGGGTGGTCCGGGCCAATGCGCAGGCGGCGATGGAGAATATCGCGTTATGGCATGAACGCGACATCTCGCATTCTTCAGTGGAGCGGGTGATTCTGCCTGATTCCGCGATACTTACCGATTATCTGCTAGCCAAGACCCTGTGGCTGATCGACGGTATGCGCGTCTACCCTAACCGCATGAAAATGAACCTCGATAGCACCAAGGGGCTGATCTTCTCCGGGCAGCTTCTTCTGGACCTAGCCGCCGCAGGGATGCTGCGCGAAGAAGCCTATGCACGTGTGCAAAAACACGCCATGGAGGCCTGGGAAACGGAGGGTGATTTTCGCGCCGCGATCGAGCATGACGATAAAATTCTTTCTTATCTATCGATTGCAGAGATTAATACCGCGTTTTCGCTGGATCGCCACCTTGCTCACGTAGACCAGATCTTCGCCCGCGTGTTCGGTGAAAACCACATTTAGAATCAGTCGATTAAGTACCGAAAATCGAGTACTAGGAAAATCTCCGGGTCGAAAATCAGGTCTTCTGGGTTAAACTGGAATCCGGAAGTTGCACGATCTTGACATATAAATCCCGGATCTTCGATTACGATTTGGCACGGGTTTTACTCGTCGACGACGACCCAACGTCGCGGTTGACGCTACAAACTGTGCTTAAGGCCGGGGGCTATAATGTCGATTCCGCCGCTAGTGCCGCGGAAGCGGTCGGGAAGCTCGACGCAGGCGAATATGAGCTTGTTTTGAGCGACTTACAGATGGAATCGCCGGAAGCGGGCCTCAAGGTAATCGCGCATGCCCGGATGAAAGATTACAAGCCGGCGACCGCTCTGCTGACGACTTACCAGAATGCGCGCCCAGCGCCCACCAAGCACCAGAACTTCCTGCTGATCAAGCCGGAAGACATCCCGGAGCTGCTTAGTAAAGTCGCTTACCTCATTAGCGACCGCGCGACCCGCCGGATGGAGCGGGAATTGCGTCTGGCTGCTTCTTAGCTTCGCTTAATCGGCCATAAATCGTCAAAAAACAGGCTCAACGAGGCCTTATAGGACCTTAATTTTGGCTTCTAAAGCCTCTAGTGCGCCCACAAAGAAGTGATCCTGCGCCTCGATCAAAATCAGCTGTTTCGGTTCCGGCAGAGGGGTGACGATCGATTCGATCTGTTCCACCGATCCGAACTGGTCGTGCGTGCTCTGAATAAACACGCGCGGCGTGGTGCAGGTATCGAGCCCAGCTTTATCCTTGTAGGCATTTGGAAAGCCGACTGCGATGACCCGCCGGGCGATGCCGCAGCCCAGGCGCAAAGCAATTCGCGATCCGAAGGAAAACCCGGCAACGGTGAAGGGCAGTCCAGGATAGCGGGCGCGCATGTAATCGAGCGCGGCGCGCGCGTCGTCGAGTTCGCCCTCACCCTGATCGTAGAAGCCTTCGCTTAAATTGACGCCGCGATAGTTGAAGCGCAGCACGACGGCTCCGGCGGCGCGCAGACCGCGAGCGATGCGGTACACGACTTTGTTGTGCATCGTCCCGCCATGCTGGGGATGCGGATGGCATACCAGGGCGGCTTCGTTGGGCGCGGCATCTTCGGGCTCTTCGAGCAGCGCTTCCAGGCGCCCGGCCGGCCCTGGGACAAAGAGCGATTCAATTTTGCGGGGCAACTTCAAGCTTAATACGGGAGCTTGCGGAATTTCGGGCTATTTTTTATTTCACGCAAAGGCGCAGAGTTCGCAAAGAGGATGCAATTTAATAGGTCTTTCGGTCATCCGGCCTCGACAGTAGATACCGCGCGCTTCGACGGTGCGTCTGTGAGTGTGGAAGTGAGGGTTTGTGAGTCACATCCATATTCATATCCGCCGCTGGGTTATCTGGTGGCTTAGTCTAGGCGTATTGTTCGGCGCGATTGCGCTGGTGAACATTCTCTTTCGCGATCTGACGCGCACGCAGGACAGGATCATCCTTTTGATCGGCATCGTGCACTGGGTCCTGGGCGGAGTTGTCTGCTGGGCTTTCGACGGCATCACGGTGCGGACCACGCCTCCTTCGGAGCACCAGCAACTGGCGCGGATCGATGAAGTCAGAGAGTGGCATTCGGCTTCTGAATTTATTCTGCCGGGTACTCGGAAGAGTATTTTGCCGCCGCGGGGTTAAAGGAAAAGCCGCCTGAAAGGGCGGCTGCCGCCAAAATTGGCCGCCCCACCTTTGAGCTGACTAATTTGAGCGGTAGTTGATGAATTGCAGGTCCAGGCCGAAGTCGGTCGAGCGCAGCAGGTGCATTATTTCCTGTAGCGTGTCGCGATCTTTGCCGGCGACCCGCAGCAGGTCGCCTTGGATCGACACTTGCACCTTCTTCTTGCTGTCCTTCACGGCCTGCACGATCTTGCGCGCCTTGTCGGCGTCGATGCCTTGCTGAAGCTTGATCTCCTGGCGGACGGTCGATCCGGCGGCCGGAGTTACTACTCCGTATTCCAGGCCTTTCAGCGACACTTTCCGCTTGACCAGCTTCTGCTCCAGAATTTCGATGATGGCTTTGAGCTTGAAATCATCGGCGCTGGCCAACAGGATTTTGTTATCCTTCTCGACCAGTTGAATGGTGGAGTTGGAGCCCTTCAGATCATAGCGCTGCTGGATTTCCTTGAGCGCCTGCTGGATGGCGTTCGATACTTCGGGCAGCTCGATTTTCGAAACGACGTCAAAACTGTTGTCGGGCATTTAGTGTGGGCGGTGCGATTCGAAAGGGAGAGACCGCTCTGTCCAGATTCGCGACTGGCGGCAAACACGGGATCGGGCTGCGTCTGGGACAGAGAGGTCTGTCCCCTTCGAATCGGAGTCTCCTTAGTGTCCTAATGCTACCAGAACTTTTTCCGTAATTTCACGGATCAGCGCCGGCAGCGCGGCGTCGAGCGCCAGGGTGATGGCGGCTTCGATACGCTCGGGATCTGGCGGAGTGGGCTCCGGAGCGGGTGCTTGCGCGGCTACGGGAACCGGAGACGCTTCGGCGATGGCTTCCGCGAACAATCCTCGCGCCATCTGCGCTTCGGCGATCAGAGGGCGGATGGTCTGCATCACCACCGACGCTTCGAACGGTTTCTTCAGAATCGCATCGCAGCCGGCTCGGCGCGCTTCGTCCTCATCGAACTGTTCCAGCAAACCCGCAGTGAGAATGACGCGGACATGGCGATGGAGGGATTTGACGTGGCGGCACAGCTCGAATCCATTGCGGCCGGGAAGGAAAACGTCGGCGATCAACAGATCGGGATCGACGTCGTCTAAGCGCACGACGGCGGTATCGCCATGCGTGATGCTGACCACTTCGAAGCCTTCCTCGCGCAGAATGCGCTCACCCATGCGCTGCGCATGAGGGCTATCGTCGGCCAGCAGGATGATGCTCATTCCTGGCTGGTGGTCTTGGTGGTATCGGTCTTGGTGGTTTTGTCGGTCTTCTTCTTGTTCTTCTTCTTGCCCTTGGACGCGTCCGGAGTCGCCGCCGCGTCGGGCTTGGCTGTGGCGGGAGTCGTTGCAGCAGGGGTCGCCGGCGCGTTAGGATCCGCTGCGGCCGGGGTTGCAGGCGCGGTCGGATCGGTCTTCAGAGAGGTACGGGCATCGGGCTTGGTGTCGAGCGGGGAACCCGCGCCAGCCGCTACCGGCGCAATGGTCACGTCGTTGACTCCGGTGGCCGCGGGCATGTTGGTAGCCGCGGTGCTAGCCGGGATAGGAACACTCAGCGGCACGGTCTGTTTCGGATTGGTCATGGTCGGCGAACCGCTTTTCGCCGCATTGTTGACATCCGGTCCGCGCTTCAGAAACTCGGTGCTCTTCGACAGTAAACCGACCTTGGTACGATTCTCCTGCTCCCACTTCATGCGAGCTACGGCCTTCGGATCGGCCTCGGGGATCGCCATTTCCAGTTCCCTCAGGCGTTTCTTCGCCGGCTCGACATAGACGCTGAGCGGATAATCGCGGACGATCCTCTGGAGCGCGTCGCCTTCCTTTTCGCGGGCCAGTTTGCCCATTTTACGGTAGGAATCGGCCTCTTCCCAGAGCGCAAAATCGGCGCGGCTAAAGAGAGGATATTGATCGACCACGCCGCCGAGGCGGTTGGCGGCCGCCGCGTTGGCACCCTTGTGATGATAATAATCGCCGACGAACACTTCGGCTTCGGCCAGGTCTTCCTGGATATTACGCAGCTTCTGCTCCGTCTCCGGCACGAACTTGGAGTTGGGAAATTGGGTGATGAGCTGCTTGCACTCGTATTCTGCGCGCAGAGCGTTGTTGGGGTCGCGGTCGGCCTTTTCCATCAGGCCGATGTGGATATCGCAGATGCGCTTCTGGGATTCGGCGGCCTCTTCCATGGCCGGATAGAACAGGATGAAGTCCTTATATTCCGCCTCCGCCTGCGCCATGCCGTGGACGCCGCCTTCGCGATACCAGCTATCGGCGATGGCGAGTTTTGCTTTCGCCAGATATTCGCTGGTGTCATAGGTATTGATCAGAGTATTGAGCGTGAGGCGAGCGAGTTCGTACCGGCCTTTCTCAATATCGTGAACGGACTTGTCGTAGAGAAGCTTGTCCGGCTGCTGGGTGTCCTTGGTGATCGGGTTTTCGTACTTCTTGCGCTTAAAGCCGCACGCCGAGGTGGCGAGGAGGGCGGAAACCGCGATTACGGTGAAGCTCAGTCTGGAAAAACGAATGATCATGAAAGAATCCTTACGACTATACCTTAATGGCCGAGGCATTTCTGGCCAGCGAGCGCAGTTCTTCAAAAGCGGCCCGGGGATTCACAGTGTGAAAAACAGACGTCCCCGTGACCACCCATTCGACGCCCGCATCTACCACAGCGGCAATGTTTTCCGCGTCCACGCCGCCGTCGATCTCAATGGGAAAGTGCAATCCGCGGTCCCTTTTGCGCACCGCCAACTGGCGGATTTTGTGGAGCGAATTGCGAATAAATTTCTGCCCGCCGAAGCCGGGGTTGACGCTCATGACCAGCACGTAATCGGCGATGTCCAAAACTTCGTCGAGCATGGCCACAGGGGTTGCGGGGTTAATCACCACTCCAGCGCGGGCGCCTTCACTCTGAATCATCCGGAGGGTGCGGTCGAGGTGGACGCAGGCTTCCTGATGGACCAGAATCTGGTCGCCGCCGGCCTCGATGAAAAGGGGCGCGTAGCGGTCCGGGTCGGAGATCATGAGATGGACATCTAAGGTCATCTTGGTGACCTTTCTAAGGGACGCGACCACCGGCGGACCTAAGGTGAAATTGGGTACGAAATGGCCGTCCATCACGTCGACGTGGAGCATGCGGCATCCGGCGGCTTCGAGCGGCGCGATCTCTTCGCCCAAGCGGGCAAAATCCGCCGCGAGGATGGATGGGAGGATCTCGACCATATTTGCGCTTAGACCAATGTTATCACGGCCGCGAAGAAGCCATCCCCGGGGTCGCGGCCGGGCAGCCGGAGGTGAGTTTCGGCGCGTAGGCGGAGCGACTGGATCACATTCTGATTCTCCTCGTTTTCGAGCGAGCAGGTGGAATAGACGATGCGGCCTCCGGGTTTCATAAAGCGCCGCGCCTGGTCCAGCATGGCTCGTTGGCGGGCGGAGAAAATATTGGCGTCGCCGGGCTTGAGGCGCCACTTAATCTCGGGGTTTCGCCCTAGGGTGCCGGTGCCGGAACAGGGGGCGTCGATCAGGATGCGGTCGAATTTTTTGGAGAAGGGAAGGGGCTGAGTCGCGTCGAGGACCACGCGGTCGGCCGTGGCGGGGACTTCTTCGAGGCGTTTAAAGTATCGATCGCAGGCGATCACGCGCGCACCCGCTTCGATCGCCTGGGCGGTTTTGTTGCCGGGGGCGGCGCAGAGGTCGAGGAGAGACATTCCCGGTTCAATGGCGAGGAACGGAACGATGGATTGCGCGCCGATATCCTGCTGGCGGCCGGTTTCCGGGTTGATATTTTTCTCGGGTTCCTGGAGCGCGGCGCGGGCGGCCTTCTCCGCGGCTTCGACGCCGAATTGCTTATCCCAGCGGGCGAGCATCCAGGGAGGAAGGCTCAGCTCGGTGGCGCGATCCGGCCATTTGACGGGGTTGCGATCCACTTTGCGCAGCACGGCGTTGACGAATCCGGCGGCGGATTGCTTGCTTCCGGCTTTGACGAGATCGACGCTCTCCGTCACTGCCGCATGGGGAGGAATCCGGTCCAGATAGCGGAGCTGGTAAATCGCCATGTGCAGGGCGATGCGGACTTCCAGATCGAGCTTGGGCTGCTTGCGGCCGGCAAAATGGCCGATCAGAAAATCGAGTTGTCCCTGGTAGCGGAGGACGCCCATGACGATTGCTTCGGCTAGCGCGGCGTCGCGTTCCGACACATTGGAGCCTTCGTGGCGAAGCAGGTCGGACGCGTAGCCGCCGTTGTGGACCTTCTTTAAGACACGGAATGCGAGGTCGCGGGCGGGGGAGATCACAGGAAGGTGAATCCGGGCGAACCTTTCAGGGCTTTGTCGAAGGTTACAGTGTCGCGGCAGCCTGAAGCTGCGGCGATCTCGCCAATGAGATAATCCGGGAAATCGGCTCGCCCTTGGCGGTATCGGCGTAGAGCGCCCTTAATCGCCTGCTCTCGTTCGAACACGAATACTTCACGTACGAGGATCTTCTGAAGGATGTCCGCGACCTCCGTTCTGGCGAGGCGAAAACTCGCTTGAAGCACCCACACCAACTCACAGAAAACATGCGGAACAATTAAGAGGGGCTCTTGCTGATCCTGACTCGTTTCCAGGAGACGGCGGGCAACCTCTGCCTGGCCGGTATCGTCGTCCATAAAGAAGCGGATCAGGACATTGGTGTCGATGGCTCTCACAGCAGACCGGCGTATCCCCGGGCAATCACCTGGTTCATTTCTTCGATGCTCAAAGGCTGCTTTCGCTTGGATTTTAGAATCCCCCGTAAAGACCGGATGTCAGTATCGATTGCTTTGAGCGTGATGCGGCCCGCAGGTCCCACCACAAAATCGACCCGGTCACCCGGTTTTAGCCGCAGGCGCTCCCGAATTTCCTTGGGAACCGTGACTTGGCCCTTCGAAGTGATGGTGCTGCTCGGCATGAAGTTCCTTACTTCGAGTATATCTCCTTACCAGCGGCCCATTCCTTACCGGCCCATCCCGTTCTCGGCTCGCGCTAAGATCCACTCATGAGATTGCTCGTCAAGTTCAGTGCGATTTTCACGCTCGTCTTCGGGATCGGGGTGGCGATTATCGGCGCGCTGACGTATCGGATGCTGGAAGACGGCGCGCACGCACAGGTGCTCGCGCAGGCGCGGCTGATGATGCAGGCCATGAGTTCGGTACGCAAGTACACCACCGTTCAACTGCTGCCTCTGCTCGAGAAAGAGGAGGAACGCACCCAGACCTTTCTTCCGCAAACCGTGCCAGGCTACGCCGCCACTGAAAATTTCGGGTACCTGCGCGCGCAATTTCCCGACTACTCTTATAAGGAAGCGACGCTCAACCCGACCAACCCTCGCGATCGCGCCGTCGATTGGGAAGCGGATGTCGTGATGGCGTTCCGCAACGATGCGAACCTGCACCAGTTGAGCGGGGAACGCGACGCGGCCATCGGCAAATCGCTATTTTTCGCCCAGCCGCTCCGCGCGAATGCGCCGTGTCTCCAGTGCCACAGCACGCCCGATGTCGCTCCGAAGGCCATGCTTGCCCGCTACGGATCGGGCAACGGATTCGGCTGGAAAGAGGGGGAGATCATTGGGGCGCAGGTGATCTCGCTGCCTCTTTCGGTGCCGCTCGAAATCGCGCGAGCCGAATTTCGCACGGTGCTGATTTATCTCGGAGTCATTTTCCTAGGGAGCCTCGCGGTGCTAAACGCCGTGCTCTATTTCATGATCGCCAAGCCCGCGGCGCGCCTGTCCGATATGGCGAATCGCATCAGCCTGGGCGATCTGGAGGTCCCCGAACTACCCGTAAAAGGCGGCGATGAAATCGCCGACCTGGCAGGCGCGTTCAATCGCATGCGGCGCAGCCTGGTGACGGCGATGAAAATGATCGGGGATTAATCATCACTGAAACGCCGCGAGAAACGCCTTGCGCTCTTTCTCATCGACAATTTCCGCTGCCAGCGCGTCACGCAATTCTTCCGCGGAGCGAACCCGCTTCGCGGTGCGCGAAACTACCATCGCCGCGATGGGACCCAACGAGGGCGCCAATGCCTTTCGGGCCGCCTCCAGTGTTTTGGCGTCAAGAGGCGCGACGCTCTGCGATCCGGACGGCGTCGTTTTATGGGAGCCCGAACTCACTCCGCAGGACTTCAGAAATGCCGAGCGATCCGCCTCCTGCGGAATCTGTTCCGCCAGGTCGCGCGATAACGCTTCGATGGTGTGATGACGCGTCGCCGCTTTTCCCACCAGATTTTTCGCGATCGGTCCCAGCACCCGGGTCAGCGCCGATTCGACGCGCGCCAGTTCCGCGGTGTCAATCCTGGGGAGTGGCGGAGCGGGAACAGCCTGCGTAAAAATCTTGGTCGTCGAATCGTCGCCGCCAAAAAACGCGTTGCGCCATGCGTTTTGGAACTCCGCCGCGGACTGATAGCGATCCTCCGCCGCCTTCGCCAGCGACTTCATCACCACCACCGACACCCCCAGCGGCACCGACGGAACAATCGAGCCCGGCGAAACCGGCATCTCTTTCAAATGCGCGTCCATCAGCGCATATTCGCTGGTGTTCTGAAACGGCTTCCTCCCGGTCAATGCCTCGTAAATCGTCACGCCGAGCGAGTAAATATCCGAACGCTCATCGAGCGGCTTCGACATCACCTGCTCCGGCGACATGTAGGCCAGCGATCCGATTGCCACGCCGCTGCGCGTAATCCGGGCGTCGCCGGCGGCCGTCGCGATGCCGAAATCGGTGAGCTTCGGAGCGCCTCTCGGCGTCACAATGATATTCGACGGCTTGATGTCGCGGTGAACGATGCCGCGCGAGTGGGCGTGCGTGAGCGCGCTCAGAATATCGTCGGTGATGCGGAAGGCCGCGCCCAGCGGCAGCGAACCCTCGCGCAGCTTCGCCTCGAGACTCACGCCCTCGATCAATTCCATGATCATGAGGACGCTTCCGCCCGACCGGAACGCCGTGCGAATGCCGGCAATGTGCGGATGCTGCAAACTGGCCTGAATGCGAATTTCGCGCAAAAACCGGTCGGCAATCTCGCCCTGATCCGCAGCCCCCGGCAGCACCACCTTCATCGCCTCTTCGCGATCCGTCAGGGTGTTGCGAACCCGGTAGACAGCGCCCATGCCTCCCCTGCCGAGGATCCCGAGGATCTGATAGTCGCCGATTGTCTGCCCGATCTCGAACGTCATGCGCCTTCGCTTACGATACCGTGATTTGTAGTGTGGGACCGCGCCCCGCCAAAATTCGGACGAAAGCCCAAGCGAAAACTGCCTCAGTAATTCTTTGTCGAACTGCACGCCTTCTTCCCCGACAACCACTCCGACGCCGCCAGAGTCACCGGATCGTGCGTCGAAATCGAAAAATCGGAAAGAATCTCCTGATCCGGATCGATGCCGAACGGATACTCGTTCCCGTTTCGATCGACCATCACCGCCGTCACCAGGTAGATCTGCGCGCCATCGCCCAGAGGGAAGGGAAATGTCGAAGTCGCGACGCCGTAGGTGGTTTCTCCAAAGAACCGCGTATCAGGCCGTCCGCGAAACGCCACCGCAATGCCTTCGCCGGAGCTTCCTGTGTCGCGGTCGATCAAAACAGCAACCGGAGCCGCATGGCTTAGGCGCACCGCCTCACCCGTCGTCTGCGCATAAAACGGACGGTCCGCGTTCCGTTCGCCGGACATTCCGTTTTCATAGAACCATTTGCTCCGGACGCCTCCGTGCAGGAATCCTCCCGGCTCGCCCTCGCCTAAAATAGGCCCGATTCCAGCCAGCATCGGCCACATGTTTCCGCCGCCGTTGCCGCGCAGATCGACGATCCATCCGCAGGGATGCTTCGCTTCCAAGTCTCGAACCACCAGTTGAATCTGGGTGGCAAACGCACCAAGATCCGGCCCCGAAAACTGCGGGATTACGATTTGCGCGATCAGACTCGCCGCTGGCACAACCATCGCCCCTTCGGGAACGCGGCGGCTGCGGAACGGAGACGGGAACGGACTCACAGGCTTTCCTTTGTCCTTCTCAGGCGCTGTTGGCAGCGCGATGGCTTTCACGCCCAGCAATGTTTCCTTCCGCGTCAATTCCGGGGTGAGCTGAAGATAGCTATGGCGGTCGCCGAGCTTCGACAACGCAAACCGGATCGCCGGATATGTTTCGACCGCGACCTGTGCTTCCCCCGCCTGCGACAACGTCTCCCGCTTGAGCCGCTCCCAATCGATCCTGTCCCGATAAACGAAGTTTTCCTGCATCACCTTGAGCGCGGCGTCGAGATAAGCTCTCGCCCCGTCGGAAATCCCGTCTGCGGCGCAGATCTGGCCCCCTGCGGCTGCCATCGCCAGCAGGAGCGGAAGTGGTTTTCGCATGTATATACAACGCGGGCCCAGGCGAATTGGTTCGCTACAGAAAATCAATAAACCTGTCGAACAACATACTCTAACTTCTTTCGGGGGACCCTTCCATTGCTAAGCACAATGCTGTTGACGTCGAACACCGCCACCGGGCATCGAATCGAGGACTTACTCCAGGATTCCAACGTCTTCAAGCTGGTTGCCAAAGGCCCGGTTCGGTCCCCTCTCGAAACCGTGCGGCTAAGTGGCGTCCACAATCCGGAGCTGATCCTGATCGATCTGACCGATTGGAACGAGGCTTCCGCGCTAGTGCGCGGGCTCAAAAACTTGAAGCGCCGCGGAGTGTTGATCGGCTTTCGCGAGTCGTGGAATCGTCTGGAGCAGGTCACTTTTGAGGACGCCGGAATCGGCGATCTGTTGCGGGAACCGTTCGGACATCATGAACTGGAGAGGGCCACCTACGATGCGCTTCATCGCGGCCATGCCGTTGCCGACCGGAACATTCTCGCGTTGTTGCCCGCGAAAGCCGGCGGCGGATGTTCGACGGTCGCGTTGAACGTGGCGGCGGCCCTGGCCGGCAATCACGCAAAGAAAGTCCTGCTGATCGAAAGCGACCGGCGCTCCGGCATCCTGTCGATCATGCTGAATCTGCAAAATCGGTCGGGCCTTTCGGAGGCTCTGCAACAGGCGGGCGAAATGACTCCGGTCGAATGGCAGCAGCACTCCGTGTGGGTGTCGGGCATCCATCTGCTTCCGGCGAACCCCGCCCGCCGCGGGCCGCCGCCGACGTGGGCCGAATACTATCAACTTCTGCGTTTCGCACAGAAGCCTTACGATTACGTGTTCGTCGATCTGCCGGAAGTGGTCAACGAAGCGACCGCGGAGGTGGTGAAGTCCGCGCGAGCGATCTGCGTCGTCTGCACGCCGGAAGTGCCGTCGCTCAAAATGGCCGCCCAAAGAATCGCGGAGCTCGAAGCCTGCCAGATCCCCGCGGACCGGATCCACGTGGTGATCAACCGCTGGGAGCGCGGGGGCCTGCCGATCGAAGACGTGGAAAAGGTGCTGGAACGCCCGGTGTTCGCAACGCTGCCCAACGATTATAAACAGGTCAAAAACGCGATCCTCGAATCGCGCCTGGTGGCCCAGGATAGCCGCTTCGCGCGAAGCTGTAAAGCGCTGGCGCAAAAACTAAGCGGCCTCCCGGAAACGCAGTCGGCCGAATCGAAATTCACGTTTCTAAAAGAACTGGTAAGAATCGCCGACTAATCCGTTGTGGCCAGGTTGAAGAGATTGCTGAAAAGTCATTCGCAGGGCATGGCCCCGCGCCACGTGGTGCAAGCGCTCGGATGGACTCTTTCAGCACCCTGTGAAGAAGAGATCGCTCCCTGTGGTCGCGGCTCGGTTGAATTTCTTATTTAATCCGCCGCCGATTCCGAGCCGTGACCGCAGGAAGCGATCTGTCCGGCCTTTTTCAGCAATCTCTGGCACTCTGCGGACCAAGTGAAGATGCCATCATATCTGCCATTACAACATGCCATACTAGTGGTGCAGAGTCAACGCCATGAAAAACTTCCACCTGCCACTGCCGGAGCCGACCTATACGTTGCTCAGAGCAGAGGCCGAGCGCGCCCAAGTGCCCGCGACCACCATTGCTCGCGAAGCCATCGACGCATGGCTCGAGTCCCGCGCACGTAAGGCGAGACATGATGCCATCGCGGCCTACGCAACGGAAATGGCCGGTACGGACCTCGACCTGGACCGCGATCTGGAATCCGCGGGAATCAGCCAACTGGTCAAGTCCGGCCGGAAACGCAAGTGAAGCGTGGCGACGTGTACTGGGCCGATCTGATACCTAGGTCCGGATCGGAACAGAGTGGTCGGCGTCCCGTCATTGTGTTATCGCACGACGGATTTAACCAAATTGCCGCATGGAAGTCGATCATCGTAGTCCCGATCTCGAGTTCCAGCTTACAGGCGAAGCGCGGACCAACGGTCGTCGCTCTATCGGCCGGGGTCGCTGGACTCGCGAAGCCCAGCGTCGCCATATGTCATCAGGTCACGACTCTGGACCGGGCCAAACTCACGAAAAAGATCGGAACTCTTCCGCCTGGAATCTTAAATGAAATAGAGTCAGGACTCCGGGCTGCAATGGACCTCGATTAACGCTCCGGCCACAAGATCGTAGGCCGCCGTTTCTGCACCGCACAGTCGCTTAGGGTCAAATTGATGAGGTTCTGATAAGGCATCCCCAACCCAAGCCGCCGTTTTCTGAATAATCAATCGCCAATGTGTCGGCACGGATTGTAGTGATCAGGTGTGGCTCTTCGAACTTGTTTGGTAAAATCCGTTTATGGACTGGCGCGAGCGAATCGAAACCAACCCCGACGTGCTCGCGGGCAAACCAGTCATCCGCGGCACCCGCTTGGCTGTCGAACTCATTCTTGAGCTCCTGGCCGCTGGCGAGACAGAGGCCGACCTGGTGGCCAACTATCCGCGCTTAGCGCACGAAGACCTGCTCGCGTGCCTATCTTACGCGAGTCATCTAGCCCACGAATTCAGATCGTATCCGATCTCTGCTTAGAGGATGCGATTCCTCGCTGACGAGAATTTTCCGAAGCCCGTGATCAGCTGGCAGTGAGTGCCCAGCCCAATTCGCTAAGGCCTTGACGCTCGCCGTTGTCTCTTCTATAAGTCAGAGAGCACCGCTTCTTATCGTTTGCCCGCTATCCCAGAAAACGCACGCGCAAAGCAATAGGGAATAATTGTCCATGCGAGCACGTATCCAGCGAGTGCGGCCTGCTGAGGAGCGGTTTTTTGCGCATCCCAATTCGTGAACATATAGACAGCGGCGTAGCTCGCGCCAAACATCGGCAGCGTAAATATCAGCCTGCGCAGAACGTCCAGTAACACCCGAAGTGTCTGAAGGAGGACTTGAACGCCTGAGCGATCCGTGGCAGCGGTCATTCCGGCACTACCCCGCTCGCCGTCGCGATTCCGTAGGGCGCCGACGCTTCAGCCTCTTGCAGGATCTTGCCACCGACGCGGATTAGTACATGTACCGTACCCTCCACGCCGTCATCTATCAGGACTGTCCGACGCGCGAAGCCATCTTCGGTTTTTGTGATTCGCGCTTTCTGTACGGACAAGTAGAGGGAGGTTCCAGGCGCGGCGTAGAATTTGTCGCTGTACGGCAGCTTCTCTTGCCGCTGTTCACTTGCTCCATCCGCATTTTTGCGGGTCAGATTAGCGTAGTGAATCGTCCCAGTGATTTCGTACTCGACCTCGCGGGCGCCCTCGGCTGCCGGTACGTTGAACGTCGTTGATCCGAGAAACGCCAAAGCGATCAGGGTCTTGCGCATGGGCTAAAACATCGGCATCCTCAGCGTTGCACTTTAACGACGTAGGTGATATTTAGCTGGAGCCTCGTCCGCGGAACGGATTTCTTTCTTGCGCGGAGGCCATGTCCCACTGATCATAACTCCAACCATTCATTAGGTGCGACCGCGACCGATCCTTTTCTGGAGTACCGAACGAGGAGTTCCTTGCTGTGCCCTCCAAGCCCAGGGTGGAACTTGAGACACGGATCGCCAAGGTCGTTGTTCGCGAGAACTCGCAGAGAGCCTTGCTTAATGCGGTCCCAGAGGAATGTGGTTTTGTCGATGTAGGCTGCGGCGTCTTTTACGCATATCCATCGCGCATCGTCGATCACAAGCGGCCCGAGGCCAGGGGCGGTCCGGGTGCGCCTGCGCCACCATCCCACAGCGTCCCAAACCAGGAGCCACACGAACGGCCACTGCAAACCCAGCAAGACACCGCGCCAAGGTCTGTTTTCGTAATTGCCCACCCGCTGAGCTAGGGCGAAGATGGCGACCAGCAAGGCGAGCACGCCGACGTTTTTAAAGAGACGCACCAGGAATTCATGCTACTGCTTCCCCGGCCCATACAAAACCCGTCCCGGCCTCTCCGCCGTCAACTCTCCTCCGGCGATCACTACTTTCCCGTTGATCACAATATCCTTGAACCCCACCGCATACTGATGCGGCTTCGCGAACTCGGCCTTATCCGCGACCGTCGCGGCGTCGAACACCACCACATCCGCCTTCATTCCCGGCCGCAGCAATCCCCGGTCGTAGAGTTTCAACCGCGTCGCCGGCAATCCCGACATCCGATGCACCGCGTCTTCCAGCGTCAGCGTATGCCGCTCCCGCACGTATCTTCCCAGCACCCTGGCGAACGTGCCATAACTGCGGGGATGCGGCGCGCCCACTCCGAACTGCGGGATCTCTCCATCGGACCCGATCATCGTGAACGGATATTTCAAAATCCGCTCGACGTCCTCTTCACTGATCGCGTGATACACCGCCGAACATCCGCCCGCGATCTGGATTTCGAGCAGCGTCTCCGCCGCATTCTCGAAATTGACCGCGTGCCCTCGATCCTTGGTGATATCGGCCAGCGATTTCCCCGCGAGCGTCTTATCGAATCCGCAGCTCGCCATCACCACATTCGCCGGATCTCCCGCGCCCCGGTCGTTCTTGATGTTCTCGACCACCGTCGCTTTAATCCGAGCTCTCTGCGCCGGAGCATTCAAGCGTTCGACCAGCGCTTTCTGCCCACCCTCCTGCGCCCATTGCGGAATCAGCGCCGCCGTTCCGGTGCTCGACGCAGTATAAGGATACGCATCGATGGACACATCGACCCCGCGCGCTCTCGCTTGCTCCACCAGTTCCAGCGTCTGCTTGCTGAGCCCCCAGTTCGCGCCGCCGATAATCTTGTGGTGCGTCACCTGGGTCGGCATATGTCCTTCTTCGCCGATGCGGATCGTCTCCTTCACGCTATCCAGAATCTGCGCGGATTCATTGCGCATGTGCGAAATATGCATCCCTCCCATCGCGCCCGCGACCTTCGCGATCTCGATCACTTCGTCAGGCGGCGTGAAATTGCCGGGGACATAGAACAAGCCGGTCGACATCCCGAACGCTCCGTCGAGCATCGCCTGCCGCATCAGGACCCGCATTTTTTCGATCTCTTCCGGCGTCGCCGGCCGATTCGCAAGCTCCATCACCTGCGCGCGGATCGTGCCTTGTCCCGCGAAGGTTCCATAGTTCGGCGCCGGATGCGCGGCGGCGACCTCCGCAAGAGCTTTCGCGATCGATGGTGGCGAACTACCGTCATTTCCTTCCATCAGCGTCGTCACTCCCTGCCGAAGGTAGTTTTGAGCGGAAGGATCGGTAAATATTCCGCGCCGTGCGTGGGTGTGGATGTCGAGAAAGCCCGGCGCGACAACCATCCCTTTCGCATCGATCATGCGCGCCGCGCTGTTCGGGTCGAACTTGCCGATCGCGACGATGGTGTCGGCCTTGATTGCCACATCGCCGTAATACCACGGGCCGCCCGCTCCGTCGACAATTCGTCCATTGGCGATAATAAGGTCGAATAAGGGCTGCTGCGCCAGCAAAACCGGTGAAATAAGAGCGAATAAGGCGTGTTTAAGACGCATCAGTGCGTCTCCAATCGGTCTCGCAGCAGATCCTCGATTACGTTGATCTTCTGAGAGAGCGCCTTAATTTCGGCTTCTGCCCGGCGATTGACGTCGTAATCCAACTCACCCCGAAGCCGGTCCTTCGTATCCTGCCGGTTCTGGCTCATCATGATGACTGGAGCCTGGATGGCCGCCAACATTGAAAGGAATAAGTTCAACAGAATGAACGGATAAGGATCCCAGGCGCTTTTCCCGAGTCCGATGTTAATGCCGCTGTAAACGATAATCGCCACGGCAAATGCAATGATAAACGCCCAGGAGCCGCCGAATTGTGCCACCACGTCGGCAATCTGCTCGCCTTTCGTCATTTCCTCTTCGATGACTTCGTTCGGATTACGCCGGGACCGAACGCGCACCAATTGCTGCGACGCATGAAACTGGCGCCCGAGTACCGTCATCATGTCCAGGCCGGCGTGAGGTTTGCGCTCCAGCAAGACGGCGATATCGTTGCGCTCCACCTCCATGCAAACGGCTTCATCGACCGCCGTCGCACTGGTTTGATGGGGTGTCTGGTCGAGCATGGAGGCGAAGCCGAAAAACTCGCCGCATGCGGGCTCGTCAACCAGGACTTCCTGGTGATCTTCGTCCACCGTGGTCACTCGGATCTTTCCGGAGACCATCACGTAAGCCCGTCCGCCCGCATCGCCTATCTTATAGATTCGTTGACGCGCAGCGAAAGTCTTCAGCTCGACCTGACCGGCGAGAACCGCCATTTCCTCGTCGTCGAGCAACGCAAAAAGAGGGATATCTCTAAGGATTTCAGGTTTGCATGCCATAGTAGCCAGCCTCGCAGACCAGCATTCTAGCATGCGCCACTTTGACACACAGTGTGTCGAAAATTATGCGTTCTTGACTTGTCTGGCCTCGGGCTGACGATCTTCGCTCGGTTTGGGCGAAGATGCGATCATCTCGAAAAACAAGGAGATGATCAACAATCCGGCGATAGCTGCTCCGATAATCATATACGACCCCGTCTCTTTCCTGCCTGTTTGTTAAGCACGCTTACTGCCAATATGTCTCGGCCGTTTTTCGGCTCTCTTTAATCCAAGTGCATTCCAATAGGAATACGTTTCTTTCGATGCGTGCGGATTAGGTCGAGATACACTTAAAGAGATGTCACAACAATACGCAACCCCGCCCACGATGGCGATTGATCCGGCCAAGAAGTACACCGCGACGTTCAACACGTCCCGCGGCGAGATTGTTTGCGAGCTATTTGCGAAGGATGCTCCCAAAACGGTTAATAATTTCGTATTCCTGGCCAAAGAGAAGTTCTACGACGGTACGGTTTTTCATAGAGTGATCGCAGATTTCATGGTGCAGGGCGGCGACCCCACCGGCACCGGCCGCGGCGGTCCTGGCTACAAGTTCGAGGACGAGACTAAGGGCAATCCGAACAAGCATGCGCCCGGCACGCTTTCGATGGCGAATGCCGGTCCCAATACGAACGGAAGCCAGTTCTTCATCACCCATGTCGAAACCTCGTGGCTGGACGGGAAGCATACCGTTTTTGGAAAAACCATTAAAGGGAAAGATATCGTGGATCAGATCCAGCAGGGCGATAAGCTGGTTTCTGTGACGGTTGAGGAGAAGTAGGCGGTAACCGGAATGGGACAGGTCGGGGACCTGTCCTACTGCTGATATACTCACCTTTCCATGCGCCGATGGTCTCTCGTCTGCCTCCTCAGCCTCGGGATCATCATTGCCTATATCGATCGCACCAACCTCTCGGTATCTCTGGCGTCGGCGGATTTTAAGACGCTGTTTCACTTGACCGATAAAGACCGTGGACTGCTGGGGTCGGTTTTCTTTTGGTCCTACGCGGTTCTGCAAATTCCCGCTGGGTTCGTGGTGGACCGTTTCGGGGTCAAGAAGCCAATGGCGATCGGGCTGTTTTTGTGGTGCGTGGTGAGCGCGGCCACGGCGGGGGCGACGCTTATCTGGCAGTTGTTGGCCATGCGGCTGTTGTTGGGCGTTTTCGAATCGGTCATCACGCCGGGGGTGATGCGCTGGATCCGCTACAACATGGAGGAGAGGAACAGGGGATTCGCGATCGGACTGGCCATGTCGGGAACGAAATTCGGTCCGGCGGTGGGAGCGCCACTCGCTGCGCTGCTACTGAATCACTACGGCTGGAGGGTGATGTTTCTGGTGCTTGGATTGGGCGGGTTGCTGTGGCTGATTCCCTGGCTGGTGCTCGATCGAGACGACGACCGTCAGCTTGCCGCGGCTGAGGTCATTAGGGATGGTCCATCTTTTTTATCGCTGTTCAGCACGCGAATCATGTGGGGTACGCTGATCGGGACCTTCTGCTACAACTACTTCACGTATTTCTCGATGACCTGGCTGCCGGCTTATTTCGTGGAGCGAAGGCATCTGTCGCTAACCTCCATGGGAATGTACACGATGGTCAGCTTCGGAGGGATGGCGACGGTGTCGATTTTAGCCGGATTTGCGGCGGATTGGCTGATCCGGCGCGGCGCGGACCCGGTGAACACGCGGCGCTGGTTCGTGATTGCGGGATTCCTGATCGCGTCGACCGAGGTGATCGGGGCGCTGACGGATTCGAATGAAGTGGCGAAAATATTCGCCATTGTGTCCTTGGCGGGACTGGGGTTGGCAACCGGCAACTATTGGGCGCTGACGCAAACATTGATGCCGGGAAAATCGACGGGCAGCATCGCTGGAGCGCAGAATACAGCGTCGAATGTGGCAGGAGCGATCGCGCCCTTCGTCACCGGTTGGTTGAAAGAAGTGACTGGAAGCTACGATGCTCCGATGAAGGCGATCTGGGTGTTCTTGATTATCGGAGTGGGGTGCTACCTGTTCTTGGTGAAGGCGCCGAGTGAGCAGGAAAGCGCGGGAGCGGTAGCGAACGCGGTCGCCCCGTAGGGCCTTCGGTCCATTGCCCTGTCCATGCCCATCTCTGTTAAGGTCGCGACAGAATGCGTCGCTGGCTTCGGCAGAATTTCGGATTCGAGCCCTTACGGTGATACCTTAGGCGGCTAATTCTCCGTGGGGGTTTTCTCGGCGTGGTCGACTACGATCAGATCTACGTTTCCTTTTTTGGGATCCAGTTTCAGGCCCAGTTGGGATTGGATGGCGAGGAAGATATTTTGAGGAGGCTCGACGTCGGGCATCTGGCGCGGGCCGCGTCCGCCTTCACCGCCGCCTGGAGGACCCAGCATCATCATGCCGTTGTTTAGTCCTTCCATCGCGTAGGTCAGCGTGAAATCGTATTTCGCTTTTAGCTCCGTCGCGTCGATGACCGGCTTACTCAAAACCGACGACAAGCGTTCCACCAATTGCTGCATGGTCTGTCTTTGCCCCGTCAGCCGGGCGCCGAAGGGGGTCATGATCATGAACAGACCGCCGCGGCCGCCGGAAGGAAGAGGGAGATTCGGAAAGCCGTCCGGACCCAGTTTGGGCGGGCCGGTGGGAAACGAAGGCGGCGTCGGGTCCTTGGCCTCTTCTTCGGGCGAGATTTCCGGTGACTCTTTCATTTTCGATCCGTTCTTGGCGACTATCAGCGAGTACATCGGAAGCTCTTTGGTTTCGCGATGTACTGCCATCTTGAATCGCTCCGCGAGAAGGTTTTGGAGCATGGTGCGGAACTGCTCCTTGGTGGTTTCGGGCGGCATGGTGGCTTGGACGTCGAAGCGTTCGCTGTCCAGGAAGCCGGGGCCGGAGATCTGATAATCCTTGACGTCGTAGGCGATGGTCAGCAGGTTTTTCAAAGTACTGGCGGGATAGTGAATCCGGCCTGGATCGGTCGAGCCGGGGCCACCGCGGCCTCCTCGGTCCATGATCATGCCGCGGCCACCGGTGGGAAGACTGAATGGCTTGATCGCGGCCGCATCGAAGGTGAGCTGCTTGTCATTATTTTGGCCGGGGCTTTGGCCGGCGGCGGAGAAACACACCGCGGCCAGGAGAGCTAACCGTTTAAGATTTCGCATGCGCTTCTGTTCCTGACGCGTCCGGGTCCTTTTAGTTAACATTCAGGACATGAGCGGGGAAAGTTCCACAATTCGCAGTTCGTCCGTTCGAATGGACAAATGGCTGTGGGCGGCTCGGTTCTTTAAGACGCGGTCCATGGCATCGCGGGCTTGCGAACTTGGACGGATCGAATCGAATGGGCATCAGGCTAAAGCGGCGCGGGAGGTGCGGGTGGGGGATTCGTTGCGGATCAAAAACGATGGCGGCGAATTTCAGGTGGAGGTGCTTGTCCTGAGCGAGATCCGGGGTCCGGCGGTGATGGCGCAAACACTTTATCGGGAGACCGAGGCTAGTTTAGATGCGCGGAAGAAGCTTGCGGAGGAGCGGAAGGCGATACCGAATTTTGAGGCGTTTCGGGAGGGGAAGCCTTCGAAGAGGGATCGAAGGGAGATGGGAAGATTACGGGGGAGATAGAGAAGGGCAGGTCGGGAACCTGCCCCACTGGGAAGAAAAACTACCAGCTTAGGGCTAGTTTTACGAAGGTTCTTACGCAGACGCCGGTGGGGCCTTTCGCCATGTTCGGCTTCGCATCGTCGAGCCATGCGGTGCCGGCGATATCCAGGTGGACCCAAGGAGTGTCGTCTACGAATTCGCGGAGGAACCAGGCGGCGCTGATGGCTCCTCCCCAGCGGCCTCCGATGTTGGCGAGGTCGGCGAAGGCGCTTTTTAGGAGTTCCTTGTAGTCTTCGTCGAGAGGCATGTGCCACATTTTTTCGCCTTCAGTTTTCGCAGCCGCCATTACCTTGGCTAAGAAATCTTCGTTGTTGGTGAAGGCACCGATGTTGACGTGGCCTAGAGCGACTACGATGGCTCCGGTTAGCGTGGCGGCGTCCACAAGATGCGTGCAGCCGAGGCGTTTGGCGTAGGTGATGGCGTCGATTAGAATCAGGCGGCCTTCGGCGTCGGTATTGAGGACTTCGATGGTTTTTCCGTTCAGCGATTTGACGATATCGCCGGGGCGCTGCGCTTTGCTCGAAACCATATTTTCCACGGCGGGGACGAAGGCGGTGACGGGGATCGAGGGTTTGAGTTTCGAGATGGCGCGCATCGCTCCGAGGACGGCTGCTCCGCCGGCCATGTCGTACTTCATTTTCTCCATGCCGTCGGCGGGTTTGATGGAGTAGCCGCCAGTGTCGAAAGTCACGCCTTTTCCGATTAAGGCGAGGTGATCGGACGATTTGGAAGCAGTTTCGGGCTTGTATCTGACAACGATGAGTGCGGGTGGTGCGGCGCTGCCTTGGGAGACGCCTAGAAGCGAACCCATGCCGAGCTGCATCATGCGGTCCTGATCTAGGACTTCGCATTCGAGGCCGGATTCCTGGGCCATGGCCCGCGCCTTATCGGCGAGGATCATCGGCGTCAGCAGATTGGCGGGTTCGTTGACCAGCTCGCGAGTAAAGTTTTGGGAATCGCCGAGGATTTTTCCGCGCTCGAAGGATTTTTCGATTTCGGCTCCGTTGGCTGCGGCGACAAGGTGAAATGCCTCCAAGGATTTGGCGTCCGATTTCGTCTTGTGCTGGTCTGGTTCGAAGTTGCCGAGCATTGCACCCTCTACGGCGGCTTCGGCGTCTCGACCTTCAAGCGACCAGGCTAGGGATTTTACGCCTTTCTGCTTCAGGGTGCGCACGGTCGAGGACGCGGCTTTTCGCAGCGCCGCGGAATCGAACTGGGCCTTCTTTCCACCGCCGACGGCGACTACGCGCTTCGCTTTGATGCTCTGGGGCTGGTGAAGAACGGCCAGCTCGGCTGATTTGCCGGTGAATTCGCCGGACGATTTCAATTCGTCGAGCCAAGCGGACGCGAACTTGAGATCGGCGGGGGCGGGTTCTTCTTCAAAAAGCACGACGGCGATGGCATCGGCTTCGACTTGGGCTAGGGGCTGGTAGAGAAGTTTAGTTTCCATTTATTCCTTTTGTTTGCGGCGCATGCCGGCTTTGGCTTCGGCGTCCATTTCCTTTTCGCGTTCGGATTCGCGTTTGTCGTGGAGTTTTTTACCTTTGCCGATCGCTAATTCTATCTTAATGAGGCCATTTTTGAGATAGAGCTTCGTGGGGACGACGGTGAGGCCGCGCTCGCGGATTTTTTCGTGGAGGTTGTCGATTTCCTTGCGATGCAGCAGGAGCTTGCGGCGGCGGACAGGCTCGTGATTCATGATGTTGCCGTGGGAGTACTGTCCTATATGAGTGTTACAGAGCCAGGCCTCATTGCCTGCGACCTCGGCAAAGGCGTCTTTCAATTGGATTTTGCCATCGCGAGCGGCTTTGACTTCGGTGCCGGAGAGCACGAGACCAGCTTCGATGCGGTCCGAAAGATAGTAATTATGACCGGCGGACCGGTTATCGCTCAGGATTTTGATTTTCGATTCCACGTCAGGAACCCAAACTGCGTCAATAACTTGTGAGGCTCGAACTGACAGTATAGCACGAGCCTCCAGGACATAATCCGGTAAGATGATGAACCGAAAACACTTACGCGTCGGCGAACGGCTGCGGGCGGTGCTGTGCGCGCTCGTTCTGTTGGTCGCTGTGGGCGCACTTTTAGAGGCCAAGGATAAAGGGGACAAAGATTTCAAGGCGGCGGAGGCGGCTGCTGCCAAGAACGATTGGGATAAGGCGCTAACACTTTATATGTCCGCGCTGGACAAGAATCCGAACAATTTGGCCTATACCATCGGGATGCGGAGGGCGCGATTTCAGGCCGGGCAGATGCACGTGAATAAGGGCCAGAAGCTGCGCACGGATGGCAAGGTGGAGGACGCGATGGCGGAGTTTCAGCGAGCGATTATCGCCGATCCGTCGTCGTCGATTGCGATTCAGGAGATGAGGCGCACGCAGGCGATGCTCGACGACATGAAGGGTGGTAAGAAGCCCGCGAGTCCCGGCACTGCGAACCTGACGCCCGCGGAGAGGCAGAGGCGCGAAGACGACCAGAAGGTGGCGTCGATCGAGGCGCCTCCGGATCTGAGTCCGGTGGTGGCGAGGATTCCTCCGATCAAGATGAATAATCAGCCTCCGAAGGTATTGTACGAGACGATCGGAAAGATGGCGGGCATCAACGTGGTGTTCGATTCGCAATATACGGCGCCGCAGCGCAATTCGAACGTCGATATCGCGACCAACACGCCGATCGAGCAGGCGTTCGATTACCTGGCGATGCTGACGCACACCTTTTGGAAGCCGATTTCGCCAAATACGATTTTCGTAGCGGAAGATAACGTCACCAAGCGGCGCGATTACGAAGACGAAGTGGTTAAGGTTTTTTACGTCACCAATGTGACGTCGGTACAGGAGTTTCAAGAAATCGCGACGACCATCCGCACGGTGGCGGAAATACGCCGCGTGTTCACGTACAACGCGCAGAAGGCTCTGATCGTGCGCGGGACCGCGGACCAGGTGGCGCTGACGGAGAAGCTGATTCACGATCTGGACAAGCCGAAATCCGAGGTCGTGATCGACGTCATCGTGATGCAGGTGAATAGTCAGTATTCGCGCAGTCTGGCGGCGACCATCGCATCGGGAGGGACGGCGGGATTGCAACAGGCGATCTCCTTCCTGCCGACGACGACGAATACCGGGACGACGACTACGATCACCGATCCGACGACCGGCATTACGACTACCACGTCGACTCCGACCACGACGGGAGCCTCGACTACCGCGACGACGAACGGCACGATTCCGCTGAGCCAGATCGGGCATCTTTCGATCAACCAGTTTTCGACTTCGCTACCGGGAGCGATTCTAAACGCGGTGATGTCCGACGCACGGACCAAGACGATGAACAAACCGCAGGTGCGAGCTTCGGACGGCATGAAGGTGGAACTGATTATCGGCCAAAGGATTCCTTATGCGACGGGCAGCTTCTCTTCCGGTGTCTCTGTGTCGAGCAGCGTCAGTCCGCTGGTGTCGACGCAGTTCAATTATGCCGACGTCGGTTTAAAACTGAACATCACGCCGCAGATTCACTCGACGCAGGAGTGCACGCTGCATATCGAGGTCGAGGTATCGGAAGTGGATCAGTACGTGAATATCGGGGGGATTTCGCAGCCGGTCATCGGGCAGAGCAAGAACACCGCCGATATCCGGCTACGCGACGGCGAGGTGAACCTGCTGAGCAGCTTGAGCCAGAACTCAGATTCGAGCACGGTGGGCGGGTTGCCGGGTCTGACGAATATTCCGGTGCTGGGGCAGTTCCTCTTCGGGAGTTCGTCGAAAAACAAGACGACGGGCGAATTGATGATTGCCCTGATTCCACATATTGTCCGCACGCCGGATTATACGGCAGAGAACCTGAGGGGAATTTACGCCGGGTCCGACCAGGTGGTGAAGTTGTATTACGCGCCAAAGGCGGACGAGAGTGCGGCGCCGGCGAATCCTCCGGCGAATGCTCCGGCAGCGAATGCTCCGGCTGCGGCGCCTCCGGCGACCGTGCCGCAAGTTCCTCCGGGCGTTCCGCAAGCAGCGCCACCATCAAACGTGCCGGTGCCTCCGGTGCCTCCCGGTCAAGGTTCGGCTCCGGCGGGCCGCGCTTCCGTGAGGTTCGCTCCGGAGGCGGTAGATGCCAAGCAGGGCGGGACCGTGAATGTGAGTGTGCAGATCGACAATGCCGCCGACCTGTTCTCCGCGTCGCCGATCCGGATCAAATACGATCCGGCGCTGCTGAAGCTGAACGATGCGACTCCGGGTGAGCTGTTCACTCGGGACGGCGTGCACATTACTTCTGTGAAGGACATCCGCAACGAAGTGGGCGAAGCCACGGTGACGATTGCCAGGGCTCCGGGGACGAAAGGGGTTTCGGGAACGGGTTCGGTTCTGATGCTGAATTTCACGGCAATCGGCAAAGGCAGCGGCACCATCGCATTGCCGGATTTCAATTTGAAAAACTCACAACTGCAGCCGGTAGCGTTGCCCCCAGGAGAGCTTCGGGTGAAGGTAGATTAGGAGTATGAAGAGAAGCCGTCAGCGTGGATTTACAATGGTGGAGCTGATCGTTTCGTTCACGATTCTGTCTCTGCTGACGACCATGGCCGTGCCGCTGGCGTCCTACCGGGTGAAGCGCGACAAGGAGCGCGAGTTGCGGTATGCGCTGCGCGAAATTCGCAAAGCGATCGACGCTTATAAGGATGCATCGCTGGCGGGCAAGATTGACGTGAAGCTGGGGACGGAAGGGTATCCCGAAACGCTCGAGATTCTGGTGAAGGGCGTGAAGCTGTCGCAGGATGCAACCGGCAAGGAGATCAAATTTCTGCGCCGCATCCCGATGGACCCGATGACCGGCACTTACGATTGGGGCAAGCGCAGCATGCAGGACGATCCGAAATCGCAAAGCTGGGGCGGACAAAATGTTTTCGATGTTTACACCAAGAGCACGGAGCGAGCACGCGATGGCACGCCTTATTCAGAGTGGAACTAATCCGGATCGGCGGCGCGGCTACACGCTGATCGAACTGATCGTCGTTATGGCGATCATCTCAGTGCTGATCGCGATTGCCGTGCCGCTGTATCAACGGTCGATCGTGGGCGCGAAGGAGAGTTTGCTCAAGAACAATCTCTTCACGCTGCGCACGACCATCGATGAGTATACCTACGACAAGAAGAAAGCGCCTCAGCAATTGCAGGACCTGGTGACGGCCGGATACCTGCGCTCCGTGCCGCAGGACCCGATCACCGGCAATGACCAGTGGATCACGGTGATGGAGGACGCGATCACGGCGGTGGATCAGACGGAGCCGGGGATTTGGGATGTGCGAAGCCGGTCCGATCAAAAGAGCATGTCGGGGACGCTCTATTCGGAGTGGTGATCGGGCGAGTTGGCTGATACAGTTGATACACTAGAGAAGGTAGCGCCCACCCTCAGATCCCCGGTCGTCTAATGGTAGGACAGCGGCCTTTGGAGCCGTGAATCGTGGTTCGAATCCATGCCGGGGAGCCAGTACTTTTCCGCTCCAACTCCACAGGCGCCTTTCGTTGACGGGAGCGTTGGCGGTCGACCTCGCTTGTATCCGCCACATTTCGCAGGTTTTCATGCGTCTTACGTTCTCTCCGGTTGGAAGAGGGGCATCGTGCGGGGCCAAGCTCAACCCCCAGGGTTGAGGCCGAACCCCACGTTTTCAACTGCGAATTCTTCGGTTTCTCCAGTTGACAGGTCGCCATTGTTGACAGGCCTGTCCAACGCGGGGTCCCAGGAACGCTATTTTCCAACTCCGGCCGCCTCTGTTGACAGCGCCGCGTGAGGCCAGGTACTTGAAACGCCAGGCGTGCGCCGGTTCCGCGATTCGACCCCTGGCTGGACGAAAGAAACGATCTGTGGATCGCAACGAGGTGCGGCGGCGTCAAGCTACCGAGCCCGCTCCATGACGGTGCGCAGGATGCTGTTGATCCTGGTGGAGTAACCCTTGCCATACCGCAAGAGCCAGTCGTAAACTTCCTTATCGATACGAGCGGCCACCAGCACTTTCGGAGTTCGGCGGAATTGCGCCAGTTGCTCGTCGGTCAGAGGAGGGATGTCCGAATAATCAATGTCGGAATCATCTCCGGCAGCCTGCCGCTTCGCGATCCGGGACAAGACGGCCTTCTGTGCTTTACTCGGCGGCTTGCTGAATATAGATTCGGCGCTCACGCTTATTAGCTTCGCGGGCCGAGATGATACGGATGGTTTCTTCTTTGTCATTGTCATTCTCCATGCGATACGCGTGGACAACCAGCAGGAGCGCGTCTGCCGCCATTCCTATGGCGTGCCACCGCTGTTCGCCCGCCACGACGCGGTCCTTGCGGAACATTGTATGCGGATCGTCGAACACACGGGCCGCGCTCTCGAAACTGAGGCCGTCGTGTTTCTGTTTGTTGATCCGGTTCTTTTCGGCGTCCCATTCAAACCGCATCGCTATACAAAATGTATAACAGTCAATGTGGAAAAATCAAACGCTCATGTGGTCGAACCGCCGGACCGCTGGCCGTCCAATTCAACTGGGATCTCCTGGCTTGCCCAGATGACAGTCCTACCAGTGGAAATCGCGAAATCAACGTTCAACATAATCAATAAGTTACGAACGGAGAGGTTGTTGGAAACCCTGGTTTCCGGGGAGCCAAGTCTTAAATTCAATAAGTTGAGAGACGGCGGCTGGATCTTTGTACCAATTTTGTACAGATGCCCTCGAAGTGTGCGGCTGAAGTCGCGGATGGCGTTACTACAGCGCGTCGAGCATGGATTCGAAATTTGGAATTAGGGAGCCGGATGCACGTCCCCAACTGGGGTCGCGTGCAACTCCCATCGATCCGGCTGAAAAATCAAGGCAAAGTCTATGCGGAGATTAGCGCTCATATTCTCCGCATTGTGCGCGGAGAAGATCTGGACAGAGGCGGAGATTACGAGGTATAATCTCCGCATGGAGTGCGGAGAATGTATATCCACGAGCGCAAGGACTGGCCTGACTTCCATTGGAACATAGAGAAGCTCGCAGAGCCTCTTGCTTCTGTCCGTTATCGGCAGGGCGGCTTGATCGGGCAGATGAAAGGCCTTGGTTTCCGCCTTCAGCAGGAAGCCGTCCTCGAAACCTTGACCAAAGACGTATTGAAGACCAGCGAAATCGAAGGCGAGAAGCTCGACGCCGAACAGGTGCGCTCGTCGGTGGCGCGGCGTCTGGGCTTGGACATCGGCGGCCTCAAGCCGGCGGATCGCAACGTTGAAGGCGTTGTCGAAATGATGCTCGACGCCACGGGCCACTATAACCGGCCCTTGACAGATGAGCGGCTGTTCGGCTGGCATGCCGCGCTGTTTCCGACGGGGCGCAGCGGAATGACGAAGATCAAAACAGGGGCCTGGCGCGACAAAAGCGCCGGGCCTATGCAGGTCGTCTCCGGCGCCGTCGGAAAAGAGAAAGTGCATTTCGAAGCACCGAAAGCGGATCGTCTCAAAAGAGAGATTACCGCCTTCCTGAAGTGGTTCGAAGGCAAAGACGCAATCGATCCGGTCCTGAAATCCGGCCTCGCGCATCTGTGGTTCGTCACCATTCACCCGTTTGAGGACGGCAACGGGCGCATTGCGCGCGCAATCGCCGACATGGCGCTCGCCCGTTCCGAACACAGCTCGCAACGCTTCTACAGCATGTCTGCGCAGATCAAGCTGGAGCACAAGCAGTATTACGCCATTCTGGAAAACACACAGAAAGGCTCCATGGACGTGACTGGCTGGATGCTTTGGTTCCTGGACTGCCTGGGCCGCGCCATAGATGGCGCTCATTTGACCTTGAAGGTAGTCATTGACAAAGCTCGGTTCTGGGATCGGATCAAAGACGTGCAGCTCAATGAGCGGCAGCGCTCCGTGATCAATCGCTTGCTGGACGGGTTTGAAGGCAAGCTCACGAGTTCAAAATACGCGAAACTCACCAAGTGTTCGCAGGACACTGCTCATCGCGACATTCAGGCGCTGGTCGAGCGCGACGTTCTGGTCCAGAACCCCGAGGGCGGGCGCAGCACGAGCTATTCGCTCGAACCAGGGCAATAATCGCAAGGCTCAGACGCCCAGCCATTCCAAACCGCCGGGAAGCTGGCCGACGGCGTAATCGATCTGCAGAACACGGCGATGTAGCGGTTGGCTAGCGGCGTCCGACGCATGCAAAATAGGCGTCGCATAAAGCCAGATGTCGCCTGCTCCGGCGAGACAGGTGATGATCCCGCATTGACGAACGACTTCGGGAATTTCCGATGTTGCAATTCTGCCGCGCATATGGGAACCGGGTGCAACGAGCAACGGCGCGTTTGCTTCCGGCACAGCATCAAGGTGGACTCGCACAGTAACCATGCTGGCGAGCAGATCGAAGGGCGGTTCGACGTGGACCATGCCGCTCTTCAGGCTCCATGGCCCGAAACCGTCTACGTCGATGCGGTGCCTGACTGCAATGGTGCGTCTTGGTGCCAGCCTAAAGACCAGTTCTGATCCGCATTCTTGTCGAAGAGAATTGCACGGACCGGAAGACATTCGGGACCAAGTATGGAAGCCGCGACGTGGCCGACTGGGCCAGTCGGAATGAGGCAGGGGCGAAGTTCGGGAATGCCTGAGAGCTAAGCTCGCTCAATTGGGCGAGGGAAAGCGCTACTCTGAAAAGCTGTGCGCCTTCTCTCTCTGAATGGTCATCTCTTCCACCGACACAGCAAGTCCACTATAGGTCATGGCCCGGATCTTATGCGATGCCGGTTAGGTAGCAAGAAATTTTGTACACTTTTTGTACCGATGACCTGCTTTTGAGGCTTTTGACGACTTCGACAACTTTTTAGAATCAATAAGTTGCGAGCCTTGAAAATCTTGTCAAGTTCGTGGTTCGAATCCATGCCGGGGACCCGTCCAAAGGCCGTATCTGAGCGGCGACGAGTGGACATTCTGCGGCGGCGACCTTGCCCGAGACACTGGAGTTATAGGATGCTCGTTTCCAAGGAGATCAATTCATGAGCAAAGGCGGGATCAGTGCCGCGGGCTTTCTGGTATTGGGCGCCCTTCTCGCGGCGACTGGAGCGGCTCAGACAGAAGCCATTGAGCCGGCGGCGAGGAAAGACATTGACGCTGGAAATCAGGCTTGGGTGACGGGCATGAAAGATGGCAGGGCCGCCCCGATCGCGGCAACTTATGCGGAGAACGCACTGGACTGCGCGGCTACCGGAGAATGCGTGAAGGGCCGCGCGGCGATTGAAGACTACCTGAGGGCCCGAATCGCCAAACTCGGCCGCGCGTCGTTTGCTGCTGCGACTAGTCAGGGCTCTGTTCAACAGGGCGACTTCGTCTATGAATGGGGACGGTCGGAGATCAGCTTTGGAGTCGGGCAGAATGTGACCCATCGGTATCTTACGGTATGGCAGCGGCAGCCGGGTGGCGTGTGGAAGATCTTCCGAAATATGCCCATACCGGATGACGCTCCGCGATGACCTAAGCTGAATCGTGGTGATGCAAGATTCGCCAAAGATCTCCGTCAATCGAGGTCGGTGGGAAAGCCCCGTGCCAGCGCGGGGAGTTCGTGTCGCTGCGAAACTGCGAGTATTAGCGTCTGAAGACGCTCAACCGCTGTGGGACAGGCAATGTCGGCGATTGTGAATTAGTTTGACGTAAGGTAAGAACCGGACATTGTCCCGCTCGTTGTTCCCATAGCGCTCACCATACTGAATGTCCCGGCCGTCGAGCCCGAAGCAGGCGACGAACCAGGGGTCAACGTTATAGTGGCCGATGCCGAACTCAGTGGGAAAAGCGTATTCGTCATGATTATGTAGCTGTTGTCCTGGCCTTCCGGCGATCCAAGCGTAAAAGTTAGACCATTTTCGGAAACACTCTGGAAAATTATAGTAAACGAAGTAGACCCATCCTGTGACAATTGCCCGTTGAAGTTCGCCTTGTTGTAACCTCCTCCTGGCGCAGCCGTGATCTGCACCTGACCCTGGAGATTACCGCTGCCGGCGATAGAAAGAGTGACGTTCGCAATGATGAGGTTGTACTGCGGGAGCGTCGTGGAACTTCCCGGATTCACGATCAGAGTGGCTTGCGCTGAATGTCCCTGATAAGACGCCGTAATCGTCACCGGCTGAGCCGTGCTGGCGCTCGACGTAGAAATCGGGAAGGTGGCTGAGGTTGCTCCCGACAGAACCATAACACTCGCGGGAACAATCGCCGCGGCTGAGCTTGTCGCGAGTGTCACCACCGCGCCTCCTACGGGCGCGGCGGCGGTCAACGACACGGTGCCGGTCACCGCGGTGCCTCCGGTAACGGAACTGGAGGAAAGAGTCACGCTCTGCAAGGCGGGTGTGGTTGGCCCGGTAGATCCCGAAGACTGGACGGTAAGGTAGAAAGTCTGCGGCAACGTCACACCACCCTGCATGACGTTGATCTGATAATCTCCGCTGGCCAGGTTCGAGGGCACGGTAAAGTAAAACTCATAAAGCCCGACGAACCCGCCGGCCAAACCCTGATATGCGATCGCCGCCTTGGTCGATCCGAACGAAATCGTGATCGGATTTACCAAAGTGTTGCTCTGTCCTGCGATGACGCCTGGCGTGATCGAGGGCGTCACATCTCCGAATCCGATGCCATACGCGATAACCCCATCACCGGGCTTTGCCGGACGGCTGTTAAGGCCGAACGTCGCGCCGGTGGTGGTATTCAACACGTACGCTCCATCGGATTGGAACGTCGCGACCATGTATTGGGTGCCGTTGACTGAGTAATTCGTAGGAGCAAGCAACCCCGGCGCGAGCGTGCGTCGCTGGAACATCACCGGGTTGCCGGACGCTTTGCAGTTGGTCACAGTGACTGCCACGTTACCGGTAGCGGCGTCTTCCGGCGCCTGCACATTGAGTTGGCCGGGCGAGAGGTAATACATATATGCCGACTTTCCGTTCACGCTGACGCTGATGCCGTCGAGCGATGTGGGTGCGTTCGAGCCGTTGAAATCGGCTGAGGTCCATTGGCCGGGATTCGTGGCCGCGCTAAGTCGCGGATCGTTGGGGTCGGCCATGTTGGTGCCTTTGATTTCCAGCCAGGAGCCGGAGGCGAAGTAATTGTAGCTTCCGTAGGCGCTGGCGGAGCCGATGGAGGTGATGACGGGAGGGGTGGTGTTGGTACAGGTGTACGGAGTGGAAGTGGTACCCGCGAGTTGGAGCCGAAAGATTGTGCCGGCACCGTTGCCTCCATCGTCTTGCGTGGTTCCGTACAGGTTCCCGTCCTTACCTTGGACCAACCCCGATGGAAAAGTTCCGTCGGCGCAACTGCTCTGGGAGCAAAAGTTGTACACGGTGGTCAACACGCCTGCGAGAGTAAGCCTGAACACGGTTCCATTGCTGTCCGCGCCGCCTGAGATCGTGGTTCCGTACAAGTTCCCGTCCGCTCCTTGAATGAGCGCAGTAGTCGGGTAATTGCCGTCCGTGTTGTCAAAGGCATGGATCGTTGTCAGATTGCCGCCCGTGGTTATTCTGAAGATCGTTCCGCAACAGGCCGTTCCCCCGTCGCCGGTGGTGCCATAGAAGTTTCCGTCGGAGGCTTGAACCAAGCCGCCTGTTGGTTCGCTTCCGTCAGTGGAGGCTGTGCCGAAGTGATACAACGTCGTCAGGGCGCCTCCTGGAGTGATCCTAAATACCGTCCCTTGATCGTAAAGGCCCCCTCCGCTCGTCACTCCGTAGTAATTTCCGTCCGAGCCCCGAGCCAATCCGGCGTAGGGCCTGGAGCCGTCCGTCAATGTGGTTCCGAATTGATAGAGGCTCGTCAACGTCCCGGCTGGAGTGATCTTGAACACGGTGCCGATGTTGTTTAACCCTCCACCCGGCGTTGTCCCGTAGAAATTCCCGTCGTCGCCCTGAACCATTGCCGAGGCCAGCCCAAAACCGTCCGTAGCGATCCCACCGAAGTTATAGATCGTTGTGAGAGTACCTGTGGGCGTAATCCTGAACACGGTGCCGACGCCGTATTGTCCCTCGGAACTCGCGCCCCCGTAGAAATTTCCGTCCGTTCCCTGGACCAGACCCGTCGCGGGAACGATACCGGCCGTCCCAGTAAACGTGTAGAGCGTCGTTAACGACCCACCTGGAGTGATGCTAAAAACCGTGCCGGCCGCGGGGCCGACGGGGAGTCCGCCGCCGGAAGTGGTGCCATAAAAATTTCCGTCGGAGCCCTGAACCAGCCCAGCTTTCGGTGTAGTTCCGTTCCTGCCGTTGAAGCTCACCAAGGTGGTCAGCGTCTGCCCCTTCAGGCTGATCGCCGCCGCACACAGGATCGCCGCCAGCCATCCGCACTTCGCAATTCCCCCGCCATGTTGTCGTTTCATACGATTCGTTCCCCCCATTGAATCTCGCGGACCTCTCAGTTCACGAAAATGACCTTGATTCCTCTCCCTCACCCCCCGAGGTTCATGCCCGGTTTCTCGGCTCGACCCGACTAAGGAGCTAGCCGCTAATGCCCTCGCCATTCACGACAGGCATACGGCGTGAAAATGCGTCTTTGGCTTGGCATTAGAGTTCAGCCGGGTTGGAGTTTGACTAAAGATGCAAGTTTATCGCAACCCTCGGCATTGGGACTTCGTCAACGAGTACTGGCTGGCAGCCCGTTTACGACAAAACCTGAGGCCAGGCAAGCATGTGGCAACCTGTTGCTTGATACCACTCCGCCCCGGTGTAGCCGTTCGTGATTTTCTGAAATCGGTGATTGTTGCAAACTGGTGCCCGGCCCATGCGTCACAAGATTGATTATCATGTTTTGCATGTCCCCGAATAGACTATTCCTGCCTCTATTCGCCGCGCTGCCAATGTTTGCGCAGACGGTGCTGCAAGAAATGGTGACGATGCGCGACGGAGTGCATCTCGCCACTAGCATTTATCTTCCGCCCGGCGAAGGCCCGTGGCCGGTCGTGCTCACGCGAACGCCTTACGGCAAAGACATGATGTACGGTCCGCAGGCGCACAAAGAGTATCTCGCGCAAGGCTATGTTCGCGTCGCGCAGGACGTGCGTGGGAAGTTCAAAAGCGAGGGTAAGTACGCCGCGTTTGTCGACGATATCAAAGACGGTTACGACACCATCGAGTGGATCGCCAAGCAACCCTGGTCGAACGGCAAGGTCGGAATGGTGGGACCTTCCGCCATGGGCATCACTCAGAATCTGGCGGCGATCGCCGCTCCGCCGCACTTGGTGACGGCGTTCGTGCAGGTCGCCCCCAGCTCCACCTTCCGGTACTCCAACTATCCAGGCGGCGTCTTCCTGAAGAACCTGAATGAAGAATGGCTGAAGGCGCAAGGCGTCCCGACAGGCGATATCGCCCGGCCGGTGATTCGCGATTATGACGAGGAAGCGCTCACGCACGACCTCCGGGCGCAAGTCACTCACGTCAACATTCCGATGTACAACGTCGGCGGCTGGTACGACATTTTCGAGCAAGGCACGATCGACAGCTTCACCGCGTTGCAAACCGAGGGCGGTCCCAAAGCGCGTGGCAATCAAAAGCTGATGATGGGCGCCTTCGGCCACGGAGCGTTGAAGGGCGAACTCAAATATCCAGCCGATGCCGGAAATCTCAGTGCGGGCGATACGATCCGCTGGTTCGACTACTGGCTCAAGGGTATCGACAATGGTGTCATGAAGGAGCCTGCCGTCCGTTATTACCTCATGGGCGACACTTTCGACAAATCCGCGCCCGGCAACACGTGGCGCACGGCAGACAGTTGGCCGCCAACTTCTACACCGACTTCTTATTACCTCACGGAGTCGCATACGCTCTCGTCCGCGAAACCCTCGGGCGCCGGAAAACTTTCCTACGTCTCCGACCCCAAAGATCCGGTTCCCGCGATCGGGGGCAATAATCTGATGATGGATCGTGGGCCAATGGATCAACGCAAGGTTAGCAGCCGCGCCGATGTGCTCAAGTTCGAGAGTGAGCCGCTGAAGCAGGCTGTCGAAATCGTCGGCCCGATCACGGCGGAGCTGGCGGTCTCCACTGACGTTGAGGATACCGATTTTATCGTCAAGCTGGTCGACGTCTATCCAAACGGTTACGAGGCCCTGGTGATGGACCAGGGTTCGAAGCTGCGGTATCAGGTCCAGAAAGGCGGCTCTGCGCGCCCCGAGAAAAACAAGGTCTATCCGATCAAGGTCGATCTCTGGTCCACGGCTCTGGTCTTCAATGCCGGCCACAAGATCGAGGTGCTGGTGCAGAGCACGAATTCACCGCGTTTCGACGTGCACTCGAACACTTGGGAGCCCGTGAAGAGTTATGATCAGGCGGTGAAGGCGACGAACACAGTGGTGGTCGACGGACGCTCGAAGATCGTGCTTCCGGTGACGAAGATTTACTCCCGCGAGACTAGCGGCGCCGCGGCGCAGTGAAGAGAACTACTCTCTAAACTCGAGTTTCCACGCTCGCTGTTCACCCCAACGCCGCGACCCATCGGCGAAGCACAGAACGTCCTCCACCTTCTTTCGCGGGAACGCCCTCTGGAATTCCGCCGCCTCCTTGGAAGAAGCCCCAACTGTGGTTCGTTCCCGCACTTAAGCTTGACGGATGGCCGCTGATACGTACAGCGCTAAACTGGATTTGCAGTCGAAACTTCCAAGGACTATCGATGCAATTCATAACATTAGGCGGGACCGGGGTCACCATATCCAGGCTTTGCCTGGGCTGTATGAGCTACGGCGGCGGCGACATCCCTTCTTGGGCGAGCGGCACCAAGGGATGGCATGTGAACAAAGACGAGGCGCGGGAGCATTTCAAAATCGCACTCGACAGTGGCGTGAATTTCTTTGACACTGCTGATGTTTACTCGGCCGGACTGAGCGAAGAAATTACCGGCGCGCATTTGAAAGAGATGGCATCTCGCGACGACATCGTAGTCGCGACCAAGGTTCACGGGCCGATGGGTCCGGGTCCGAATCGTCGCGGGCTCAGCCGCAAACACATCATCGAAGCCTGCGAAAACTCTCTACGGCGCTTGCAAATGGAGTATGTAGATCTTTACCAGATCCATCGTTTCGATCCATTGCCCGCGATCGAAGAGACGCTGGAAGCGCTCGACTCGCTGGTGCGGGCGGGAAAGGTGCGGTATCTTGGCGCCAGCAGCATGGCTGCCTGGCAGCTCGCGAAACTTCTTTTTACATCGCGGGAAAACGGCTGGCACTCATTCGTCAGCATGCAGAATCACTACAATCTGATCTATCGCGAAGAGGAGCGCGAAATGATTCCGCTTTGCATCGATCAGGGGCTGGCGGTGGTGCCGTGGAGTCCTCTTGCGCGTGGATTTCTCACCGGTTCGCGGACCAGAGAAGGAGGCTCAACGCGGCGCTTTGAGGGCGACAGCTTCGCCAAGCAGCTCTATTTCAAAGAATCCGATTTCAAAATTGCCGATATGGTTCGCCAGGTGGCTGAGAAGCGTGGAGTCACACCCGCACAAATCGCCTGCGCCTGGATTCTTCAGGCGCCCGGGGTAACCGCGCCGATCATTGGTGCGACGAAGACGGAGCAATTGCGCGAATTGATCGCGGCAGTCGACGTGAAGCTTACTGCGGAAGAAGTTGCGGTGCTGGAAAGTGCATATGAGCCGCACTGGATCCTGGGTCATACGCAGCCGTCGCCAAAGACGATGGTCGCGCGCAAATGAGCCGCGCAGTGGAATGACAGGAAAATGGGGCCGACGGCGATCGGTCAAAGACAGTGGAGTTGAATGTGCTCGAGTAGGGCACGATGATCGCAAAGTCTCACGAAGTTTCCACGCGGCGTCTTCTACTTGGCCCAGGAGCCCTGGAGCAGGTGAAGGTGTCATTCTCGACCGGGTGGAGGTGCATGCGGCTCCGGGTCGAAGTCGCCGCGTATCGTTGCTAAAGAAGCCGAGTATTCGGCGTGGCCGAAGTAAGATTGCTCCGCGCTGCACTTGCGTTTTGGGAGGTTCGTTCCAGAGCAGCGACGATGGCGAATACGATGCAAGACGATCGAAAGAATGGCGGATTGCGTTGATGGCGGTGAATCGATAGGAACTGGGCGAAAAAGCCGACCGAAGCTCGGAAAAAGGCTTCGGTACCGAGGGTGAAACCCGGCGAAGCTACGGCGCAGGTGAGCGCCGCGACCTGGCTGTAAATATTTGAAAACAATCACGCGGTCCGGCTGTGCCCAAGGCAGACTTCGATTTCAGCTAGAAAGTGTCTGAAATCCCTCGCAATCCTCGCTAAACTCGTCGGAGATTCACCTCTCGCAAATGAAGTAACACTCGAAAGCTGCCCGGCTTCACGGCAGAAAACAAGCTTTTAGGGTCGGCAGAGGGCTATCGCCAAGAAAATGCGGGCCTTGCACGGGTCGCATTGTTTTGCGGAATATCTTGGTCTTTCAATTCCCAATACCCCATCACCGAGGGCAGGGTTTTTGGCGGTTCGCAAGCGATGGCGCCGGTGGCGCAGGTAGCCAGGGTGAATACGGCCTACGTTCATTCCGAACCCCTGAATTGTCTGGTGAACTACGCCGCTTTCAATCCGTCTCTGCGAATCGGTAATTTTCTTCGATAAACCGCTCAAAAATGCAGGATGACAACTGATTCCGTGATAAATGCGTATCTTTCGTCAATAATTGAACGCGGCGGGCTCCCTATACCCGCGAAATCAATCGAAGGCAACGCGTTCTTCGTGGAGCATTGGACTCGTCGTTCACTATTACTTGGAGATCTCACTGCCATCCGGCAGACAGGGATGTCCCACTCTACCGCCGTTCGCGTCAGGACGATAAAAACAATTTATTTTCTCGACTTTTTATCAAATTCCCCCCTACAGAAAATGTGATTTATTTGCGATATGAGCTTATTATTTCGTTTATAGTCGGTGACGGCAACGGCCTGATGGGGTGGAAGCTTGGAACAGACGATTTATTCTGCGTTGTGTGCTGCCGGACGGCGGTCCAGCTCGAGCGCTGCATTGTTGGGAATAAGCCGCAAGATACTGCATCACTGCGGCTTAGTTGAACAAATCGAGCAGACCGTCCACGCTCTCAATCAAGCCGGTATCGGGCGCGGCGACAAGGTAGCGATCGTGCTGGGAAATGGACCGGATGCGGCCTCGTGTAACCTGGCAGTTGCTGCGGCGGCGACGGCCGCCCCACTGAATATCGGATGTACAGCGTCTCAATTTCAGGAGCATTTCTCGGCCTTAGGGGTCGACGCCGTCATCGTCGAGAATGGCAGCGACTCAGCCGCGAAACGCGTGGCGGAAGAGATGGGGATCCCCGTTATCCGGTTGTTCGCCGAGCGGCATATGCCTGCCGGAGTTTTTTCACTAGAGGCAGGAAATCGAAAAAAACCTAAGATCTCTGGATTTGCGGCGCCAGAAGACGTCGCTTTTCTGATGCACACATCCGGGTCCACGTCGCGGCCGAAAATAGTGCCTCTGACTCATTTAAACTTCTGCTCCGGAGCGACGAACAACGCCACACACCTCGAACTTACCGCTGACGACCGCTGTCTGTGCGTGACCGGGATGTTCTACACGCAGGGAATTCTCGTTTCGGTTTTTTCACCGCTCATGATGGGCGGTAGCACAGTCTGCACGCCGGGCTACGATCCGCTGAACTTTTTCGCCTGGCTTGATGAGTTTCGTCCTACTTGGTACGCCGCACCCACAACGATCCAACGCTCCATTTTAAACCGTGCTCCACTTCATTCGGAAGTCGTTTCCCGTTCGCGTATACGTGTGATCCGGTCTTCGTCAGCGCCGGCTGATTCGGATTTGATTGCTCAAGTCGAGGATCTTTTCCGCGCGCCGATGCTCGATTCGTACGGCATGACCGAAACGAGTTCCACGATCGCCGGCGAACCACTGGCACACGCCAAGCGCAAGCCAGGATCGGTCGGAATCGCGGTTGGATGCGAAGTTGCGGCCGTAGACGAGCATGACGTCTTCCTGCAAGCGGACGAGATTGGAGAGATCGTCGTGCGCGGTCCGGGCGTCATCAAGGCGTACGAAGGCGAAGCCTGTACCAATCAACGCTCCTTCCTCAACGGCTGGCTCCGGACTGGCGATCTGGGAAAAATCGATCCGGACGGGTACGTGTTCCTGACCGGCCGAATCAAGGAGTTGATCAATCGTGGCGGCGAAAAAATTTCGCCTGTGTACATCGACGATGCCTTCCACGCTCATCCGGCAGTCGCAGAGGCGATGACATTTGCACTTCCGGACAAGAACTTAGGTGAGGAAATCGCCGTGGCAGTGGTGCTGCGTGATGGATTCGTCCCCTCGCGCCAGTTTGAGCGCCATCTGCAGGAGTTCGCTGCCTCCCGCCTCACCGGTCAGCGGCAGCCCCGAAAAATCGTGTTCGTCAAAGAAATCCCAAAAGCAGCCACGGGAAAGTCACTACGAATCGGACTGGCGGAAAAACTCGGCCTGGCTGGGCCGGTTCATGCAGGAAGAGCCGACAGACCGCTCTCCGGCAGTGCGCGTCCCGAGGATGCGGGGCTTCCCAGCAGCATGGTAGAAATGCTGCTGCTCCACATTTGGGAAGATACGCTCGGCCGAAGTCCGGTCGGAATCCATGAAGATTTTTTCGATTTGGGCGGCGATTCGCTTCTTGCGACGCAATTAATGATTCGAATCGAAGATACATTTCGCAGGAAACTCAGCATCTCCAGCCTGTTCGAGGCGCCTACCGTCGAGAGCATGACCTCCTTGCTGCTTGAATCGCCATCGAACGGTTATAATTTTGGTGCTTCGAATGTGATTGCCGTTCGAACCGCCGGCTCCCAGCCACCGCTCTTTATTCTAGGCCTTCAGCCCTTGTTCCACCCGTTGATCCGCTGTCTGTCTGGCGACATTCCAGTGTTCGGACTATCGTTCCCCGATCCGGCGACTCTTTCGCTGCCGTTCCGAATGGAGGAGATCGCCTCCCGTCAAGTCGAAGCGCTACGAAGATTTCATCCCCATGGCCCCTACGCTTTGGCGGGATGGTGCGCTGACGGAATTCTGGCCTATGAGATGGCGCAACAACTTCGGGCTCAAGGGCAAGAGGTTCTGTTGGTCGCGATGATGGATGCGTGTAATCCCGCGACGAAATACGAACGTCGCTGGAACGCAAGACTTGGCCGTTTGCGTTTCCACGGCGACATGCTCACCCGCCTAAGCTTCAAGTCCGGGATCACATACATTGCCGAACGAATCAAGACACTCAAACTGAAGTTGCGCCGCCAAACCTGGCGGATGCTTTATCGAATGCACCTCGTTACGGAACGCCGGGTGGGAGACCGTTTGCGGGTTTCCGAGCAGATCCTGACGGTTGCGGCTAGCCAGTATGTGCCGCGTACATACGACGGGCGCGTGCTGAGCCTCCGTGCCGAAATACGTCCTCACGGTCCCGAGGCTGACGCGGCCTTCGGATGGCGTGATGTTGCGCCCAATCTGCGTGTAGTCGACGTTCCCGGTAATCACCGCGACATTTTTCGGGCGTCGAATGTCGGAGTGATGGCATCGGCATTGGAGGAATCATTTGATTGTGTGCTCGCTGCGACGGGCGGTCGATAGCAACCTTGACCTTTCATACAGTTCCACGAGCCATGCCGATTGAAGTTGCGGGCATCACGCAATACAAAACCGAGCCGCGGCGACGGAGCTTCGTCCCCTTTTCTGAAACACTGCACCCGGACGAGTTAGAACTTCCGCACTTTCATCTGATTGCGACGGCGGAGGTGCGACATCGTGTTTTGGTGGGCGACGAGTTTTACGATGGGGCCGTTGTTCTCGAAGTGATTCCTGGTAATGGAAACACAATATCGGTGGACCAATGAGGCCACCGATTTTCATTCGACGACCCGGGCCTCAACGCCACGCCGGCCAGTCCTCTTCTGACAGCGGGATGCACCTGACCGTGCATTCTGCGCCTTTAAGATCCGCGAGCCTTGGAGCCTTCGTCTCGATTAAGCTAAGGAAGATCAAAAGCTGGTGGACATACTTCATCCTGGATCGTTGTCCCTGCGGCGGTGATTTCCAGGAATGGGATGATAAGCGAGCGTTCTGCTGGGAGTGCGGACGAAGGCAATGAACCTGCGGGGAGTATTCCCGCGGCACGCGTTGCCGCCAAAGGGGTATCAATCTCGTCCGTTGGCAGGAGTTGATGATGCAATGCCCGTCCATGGTTCGGGAGCCTGGGGAGCGTGGTGAAGCTGAGCAGCGGAGGCCGAAGGACCGCCGCGAATACATGCCGACCGCATCGGCCAGAAGCGGCATGCGGTCCAACGAGAAGAATCGCGGAATTTTTCCTTCTTAACGGCTCGCAGCGCGTCCGATTCCGCAACGATATCCAGAATTGCGCCTACCTGCCGGTCGAGCACAAAAACTGTTTCCATTTCTATTAGCTGAAATACGCAAGCTAGTGGATGGATTAGCGAGGCCTTTGTTATCTGTTCCACCGTAATTATAGATCAGGAGATGTGCATCCACGGCCTCTGAATACGGGAGGCCAGCCGCCAGACAAGGCGGAAAATGAAGCCTCTGGGCTCTTCACCGAGTTCCAACGAACCAATCAATTACCAGTCGCAGCAGCAGAAGAAAACCCCAAAAAGAGAACATCGCGGGGATATAAACGGTTTTGCGGGCAGCGATTCGAGGCTGCATAAACCTGGCCCATCCCCTTTTTTTTGATTGTTTGCCCTGGGTGGAGTGGTATCTCGGTACTATTCCCCCGAAGTACGGCAATAAGAGTGAGGGAATCCTCCCGGATAAGCGCGGGCTTTTGCGAATACCATCGCTGCGATTCGCGATGTAGTCTGAATGTGCGGGAAAGAAAATCATGCAATTATTGGAAACTAAAAAGAAAAACACTCGGCGGGTTAAGCGTCACCAGAGGTTCCCTTGCGATCTCCCAGCTCTAATGACCACTTCGCTTGCACCAGAATCGCTCTTAGTCCATATATTGGATGAGGCAAAAGACGGTTTCGGGTTGCGGGTACCATTGTTCCTTCCGTCCGGTGCCATCGTCAGTATTCATCTGCCTTATTCGATCGCTGAGGCAGAGGTGCGTTATTGCGTCAAGGTTGGCAACGAGTTTGGCGTGGGTGTGCACGTGCGGCGCGTTTTCACGAAACAGTGATTGTTGTTCAGGCAACAGGATTCTGGAGCGGAGAGCGAATCGGCCTGGCTGTCTCTTCCTTATTATGCATTTGACTCGTCGAAAGCTTCGGATCATCGCCCTCCTGGGGGGAGCGCTTGTATTCGTGACGCTCGCTTGCGCATTTTTCGTGAACGAAAACACCGGTATTTCTCGCACCTTGAAGATCGGGTATCAGAACTCCGTGCCTTATCATTTCCCAGACGCAAGCGGCCAACCGAGTGGCCCTGCTGTGGACATTATTCGGGAAGCCGCACGCCGTTTGCATATTTCCCTTGAGTGGGTGTATTCACCAGGTGATCTGGAGCGATCGATGACTTCCGCGAATCTGGATTTGTGGCCGATCGTGGGCGACCTACCTGAGCGCCGCGCAATCATGTATATCAGCGAGCCGTGGGTCCGGATGAGGTACGCACTTATTTCCCCCACGACGCTGCACATCACCAACTCCCAAACGCTCGGAACCGGAATCGTAGCCTCGTCGGCGATCAGCCTCGATTCAAGAATCGTCCATCGTTATTTTGCTGCCGCGAAGATCAAGACTCTGCCGACGATTGAGCAAGTGATCGATGCTGTTTGCGCCGGGACAGTTCAAGCCGGCGTTCTCGCACAGAGTTCGCTCGCCGATGCTCGCACCAGTGACTGTAAGAAGGGTCCTCTACAAGCGATGCCGATTCCGGATGCCACCTATTGGTTCGGGGTCGGGGCGAATCGCAGCCGGGCCGATGCGAGGCGAGCCGCGGATCTGTTGCGCGAGGAAATCGGTCGCATGGCAATCGACGGAGCGCTTATTGACATCGACTTCCGCTGGCACACAAATTTGAGCGGGGAAGCTGCCACCATCTTCCAATACAAGGTTGCGCGCTCCCGATCGACCTTGTTGTTGGCAGGTCTGGCAATGCTCCTTTCCTTGCTCGTCCTCATGGCCCGGCTCGCGACTCGTCTCCGCTCAGCACAACACCGCGCCGAAGTAGCCCATCGCAGAGCAGAAGCCGCCAACCAGGCGAAGAGTGAGTTCCTTGCAAACATGAGTCACGAAATTCGAACTCCAATGAATGGCGTGATCGGCATGACAGGACTCCTGCTTGACACCGAACTCACCGAAGAACAACGCGAGTATGCTGATACGGTCCGGCGTAGTGGAGCGGCGCTGCTCACCGTGATCAACGATATTCTCGACTTCTCGAAGGTTGAAGCTGGAAAGCTGGAAATTGAATCAATCGCCTTTGACCTCCGCCAGACTCTTGAAGACGTGAACGAGTTACTGGCTTCCAAGGCGGAAGAAAAGGAGCTGGAGCTGCTGCTGGAATATCCAGTCAGTATGCCGCGCCACTTCGTCGGCGATAGCGGACGAATCCGCCAGATCGTGACCAATCTCGTGGGCAACGCTATTAAATTCACTCCGAGTGGCCACGTATTAGTGAAGGTCGATTGCGATCAGCAGAACCTACCCGAGCCGCGGATACGTATCTCGGTGACCGACACGGGGATCGGAATCCCGGACAACAAAATTGGTATTCTTTTCGAGCAATTCAGCCAGGTCGACGGATCCACAACTCGGAATTACGGTGGAACCGGTTTGGGCCTTGCGATCTCCAAACGGCTCGTGAAGCTGATGAGAGGCGATATCGGCGTCACCAGCCATCCAGGACAAGGTTCCACGTTTTGGTTTTCCCTCCCCTTGCGATTGGATTCCCAACCACATCCGCCAGCGTCGGTGGATGTCCTGGGCGAAGCCCGCGTCCTGATCGTCGACGACAATGATGTGAATCGCCGGGTGGTCCACGAGCAGATCGTGGGGTTGGGATTGCGGGGTGAAAGCTGCAAGTCCGGAGAAGAAGCTTTGCGCCTCCTGCTGGCCGCTCGCCTCGAAGGTCACCCTTTTTCGATCGCGATCATCGATTCTGAGATTCCCGGCATGGATGGAAGATCCCTGGCCACACGCATCAAGAACGATCCCAAGCTGCACGGCACAGCGGTGATCATGATTACTTCCGTAAGCCACTCCCGCGATGCACGCCGCGGTTCGCCTTGCGACGCTTATATGATGAAGCCCGTGCGTCAGGCGGAACTCCTGCAAACTATCGCCAACGCTTGGGCGTCACGGAATGGTTCGCGGGGCGAGGATGTCCGTCAGATTGTCGCTACAGCGAAACCGGTCGCGGCAGCCAGTGTGCCATTGGGCCGCACCATTCGCGTCTTGATTGCCGAAGACAATGTCGTCAATCAGCGTGTTGCGGTGCGCATGCTTGAGAAGCTGGGATTGCGGCCCGATGTCGCCGCGGACGGACGGGAAGTCGTGGAACTCTTTGAAATGCTGCCATACGATCTCATCCTAATGGATTGCCAGATGCCGAGAATGGATGGCTATGAGGCGACGCGCGAAATCCGCCGCCGAGAACCGGTCGATCGTCGCACGCTAATTGTCGCGATGACCGCTGAAGCCATCGATGGGGCTCGCGAGCGTTGCCTGGCAGCGGGCATGGATGACTACATTTCAAAACCCATCTGTTTCGCGGACCTTTCGGAGATCCTGAACAGGTGCCAACTCGCGCACGAAGCTGGCCTTCAGTCACAGCTGCGTATGTGAATGCGCGGGTCCGGCTTTACGGTCCGTAACAATTTCGTCGGCGCAGCAAGATTATTTTGGATATCGAAATCACTTCTAAAATATAAAATTGTTTTCATGAAACACTCGTATCCTTCATTGGCTTAATCTGGGAATATTCCTGACTGCATCCGGGATCAGGCTGGTGCGTATTCATGATGGATGCATCCACGGTCCTCAGATACGTAGAATCGCTTCCTGCCTCGTGCCGCTAGGCGGAGGACATTAGCGCATCGCGGGGAGAGGCGACAATCGTGCATACTCTGCTTTCGCTTCTTGATAGACGGGAATATCGGCGTCGGCATTCTTCCAGAGGGTCAAGAAATCCTCGTACGCCTTTCGGGCCGCGGCAGTGTCTCCGCTCAATCTGATTGCTCTGGCCAGTTGAAGGTGCGATAGAGCGCCAATTACGTTTTCTTCAACCAGGCCTGGATGATCGAGAAGTTTCTGAAATTCTATTCGGGCGAGGGACGCTTCACCAAGCTGGAGGTATGCCAGTCCGCGCATATAGGCCGGGTAAAGATTTTGAAAAGACTGTGGATAGGCGAAGTCGTACTGTTTGGTTCGCTCCAGGATCTGGATCGCTGCGGCGGGATCTTCAGCGTGTATTTTAATCGCAGCCTGAATTGTGGGCAGGAGGTAGTTCTGAATCTCAGTATGAAGAGGATGGTCACTGTTTATCGAATCCGCCAATTCCTGGGCTCGCGCAGTCTGGCCGGCACGCGCAAAGGTAAGGGCGAATACAGGTCGTGTGGGACCTACCGGGGATCCCTTTAACCCCTCCTCGGCCAGTTGCAGAGCTTCCGTCAGGTTTCCCGCTTCGGCCTCCGTCAAAGCGTCATCAGCACGGAGCAGAACGATGAGCGAGCGCGCGTTTTCCTTGATCGCCAACTCTCTCGCTCGCGCCAACAAAGATCGAGCGTTCCGATAGTGTCCATAGTAAGCCTCCATCAAACCTCTCAGCCAAAGCATTCGAAAGTCAGCACCTGGTTTACCTTCAGCCCACGCCCATTGCTCCTGCATTTTGGAGTTGTCGTGCCGCAAAAACGCGAGCCTTGCGCGCTGCTTGCGGAGAAACACGCTATCGAACTTCTGCGCGTCCGCCTCGGCAAATTTGGCCTCGGCTTCATCTAGCCGATCGGTTAATAGCTCAAGATTAATGACGTTGGCATAACTAAGGGGACTGGGATACAGGCGAGACGACTCGCGCGCTTCGGCGAGGGACCGGTCGAGCTGTCCGACCACACTCAGACACTGACTGAAGTTCGTATGAGCGATGAAATTGTCAGGGAAACGCTGTACGAATTGCGAAAGAACGGCAGACTCCTTGTCTTTCTCGCCGGTGACGATAAAGTAGTAGAGACTTTCCGTCTCGAAGCGAGCCGGGTCCGTCAAACGATTGCGCAGCTCGTAAGACTTCTTTATAGCGGCGATGCCTCCGCCGTCGTTGTCCAAAGTGTTCTGGGCAGCCGCAAGAACTGTAAGAGCCTCGGCGAGATTTGGATCCAGGTTCAGGGCGCGCTGATAATTTAATATAGCCCCCGGAAAATCCGAAACCAAGTGTCGCTTATGGCCTTCGAGGAGCATCTGGAGCGCTTCCGGCGAACCACTTGTCGCGGCATCGAGGGGCTTATTGAACCTGGCAACCGAAGCCGTCGGTTCACCCAGTTTCAAACGGAGCTCCGCGGTTTCCTCGCCGAGCGTACGTACCACCTGAGCTCTGCTGTGAGCCTCTCCTGACACTGCGGCGATGGTTCTTCCCGATTCACATTCGATGCCTTGAAGTTTCAAGCCGAGGCCGTTGCCGGCTTCCACAATGGAGCCGGTTATCGCCAGTTTGCTACCTGTCTGCGCGCAGACCTGGCGCGCTGCCTGAGGCGACAGCTTCATCGGATCCTCGGAAAGATGCAGCGCATTAACCGCCGAAGTGGCTTTCGTGAGCGGCAGGAGAGTGAAGTACGGGGTCTGCTCCATCGCGACTTGTAAAACATGATACAAAGCGTCATTGAACGCGGAGTCACGCGTCCGGTTGCTGACCCCGATGACGATCGTCTGATTGGGTGATAAGGCGATCCGACTGTGGGATCGCCAATAAATCCCCGCGGCCGCGGCCAGGAGTGCGAACAACGCGCCTGCCGCAAGCCACATCCTGCTAGGCGCTCGCGCCGGCCGCAGCGACTGCCGGACACTTTCCAGGTCTGCGCGTATTTCCGCCGCGGACTGATAACGACGATTGCGATCCTTCTCTGTCGCTTTCGCGATGATGGCGCCCAGCCGGCGCGGGATGGCAGAGTTCACGTTGTGCGCTGGCAACAGATTTTGAGCGAGAATCGCGTCGTGGACCGCGGTTACAGTACCCTCAAAGGGGTGCCGTCCGGTCATCATTTCATAGAGGACAATCCCGAACGAAAAGAGATCGGTGCGAGGATCCAGGGGTTCGTTCCGGAGTTGCTCGGGGGACATGTATCCTGTCGTCCCCATCGGCAGTTCCGTGTTAGACAGGATTGCCTGAACCGCCGTCGGAATTTGTGCGTTTGTGAAGGCCGCCTCACGCGCTCCCGGCAAGTTTCCTGCAACTAGCTCCGTTGAAGCGATTGCCTTCGCCAAACCGAAGTCCAGGATCTTAACCTGGCCCCGCCGGGTCAGGAAAAGATTCCCCGGCTTAATATCACGATGAATAATTCCCAGGTCATGGGCAGCCTGCAATCCGGCGCAGATCTGGATTGCGATATCCAGCAGCGAGTCGAGCGCAGTTGCCTTCATCCCGGAACTGGCGAGGCGATGCAGGAGGCTATCTCCTTCAAGCAGTTCCATGGCAATGAAAGGCCGGCCTTCATACTCGTCAATTTGGTAGATCGTACAGATATTGGGATGATTTAGCGCGGAGGCCGTTCGAGCTTCGCGCTCGAAGCGCTTAAGGGGGAGCGGCTCGTTCGCCAGTTCTTCCGGCAGGAACTTGAGGGCTACCCGCCGGGCGAGCTTGAGGTCCTCGGCCTTATAAACCATCCCCATGCCGCCTGCTCCAATGAGCTCAAGTACTTGATAATGTGCGACCTTCGTGCCGATCAAGCTGGGCTCCGTGGGCGAAAGCGGGCCAGGGGGCTTGGACGAAGCGGTTCCTTTGTCTGTTTCCAGCCATTCAACCGCCACCCGCAGCCGATATCCGCGGCGCGCAAGTGTCTCAATATATTGAGGGTTATCGGCGGAATCGCGCAGGACTCGCCGGAGGATCCCGATCACCACGTTAATGCTGTGGTCAAAATTCACGTTCGTGTCATTAGGCCAGAGTTTCTTCTTGATGTCCTGCCGCGTCACGACGTCGCCCCCGGCTTCCATCAACATTTGCAGCACCTCGAGTGGCTGCCGCCTGAGAAGGATGGGTTCACTGTCTCCGATTCCCGTGGCGAAGAGCTCACCCGCATGGAGGTCAATCTCAAATTCTCCAAGCCGGACGCGGCGCGCGCGAGGATTCTTCATGGCACTGTTCGAACCTGGGGCGACAACGCGCCCGATTGGGATCATCTCATGAATAGCTCAAATTGCACAGAGCAGTCTCTCAAATTGGAAGCGTTTATCTTTTAGAATCAACCTTTTCAGGCACACCCTCCAGGAAATGACCAAAAAATGACTTCGCGTCAATTTACATGTCGCCCATGATCCGTTATCGATAAATAGGCGCACTCTCTCTTAGGAGTCGGGGGTGCGCAGGGGTATTTAGCGTTGCGGCGGCCCGCGAGTCGAGCTTGCACTTGCTGTTTTGTACCTGGGCACCCACGTTATAGCGACGCTACGATTTGGCCGCCGAGACTGAAAAGAGACGGCAGTAAGAGTCGCGCGATCGTTATGAAGGTTTTTCCCCCATTCCGACTGGATACGATCAACCAGTGCCTCTGGCGATCGACTGAGGGTCGCGGGGAAGAACGCATCACACTGAAGCCCAAGACATATTCCATTCTGGCCTATTTTGTTGAACATCCGGGCCGGCTGGTGACCCAATACGAGCTGCTCGAAGCCGTCTGGCCCGGCACCTACGTGCAACCCGAGGTCGTGAAGCGGCACATTTTCGATCTGCGGGAGGCGCTCGGGGACGACTCGAAAGCCCCGTCCTTCCTCGAGACGCTCCCCCGGCGCGGCTATAAGTTCATTGCCTCGGTTCACGAATCCGAGAGAGCCTCCCGAACTTCGCCTGCCGTGCAGTTGGTGGGTCGAGATCGCGAGCTCGGTGAACTGGAAAGTTACCTCCAGCGGGCGATGGACGGGCAGCGGCAGATCGTCTTTGTCACCGGAGAAGCCGGAATCGGCAAGACGGCACTCGTGGACGAATTCCGGCGGCGATCGGCTCAAAGCGTACCGCTCTGGCTGACGACCGGGCAGTGCGTCGAAGGATACGGAGGCAAGGAACCCTACTACGCCGTGCTTGAGGCTTTCGGATCGTTGTGCCGACATTCGGATGACGTCCTGCGTATTTTCGCCACGCAGGCGCCGATGTGGCTGGCCCAATTTCCCGCTCTCATCCGGGATGACCAGCGCGCGAGCTTGCAGCGTGAAATCGTGGGAGCCACCCGTCAACGGATGCTCCGGGAGATTTTGATCGCGGTGGAAACGATCTCATCGGACAAGCCGCTGCTCCTGACCTTCGAAGACGTTCATTGGGCCCATCACACGACCATTGATTTCATTGCCGCCCTCGCCAGGAGCCGGGCGTCCGCCAAGTTGCTGGTGATCGCGACGCATCGACCTGCGGACGCCGTCCCGGCCGCTCACCCGCTGAGGCCGGTAGAGCAGGAACTGCTGGTTCACCGCCTTTGTCATCGCCTAGATTTGGAACCGCTTGAGGAAGAGGACATCGCCGAGTATCTCGCCGGCGGATCATCGGAAACCGCAGTGCCGCCGGGTCTGGCGGCATTGCTGAAGCGGCACTCGGAGGGAAATCCGCTGTTCATGCTTGCGGCGCTGGAGCATCTTCAGCAGTGCGGGTTTATCAAGAACGATGCTGGATCATGGACCCTCAGCGTTCCTTTGGACGAGATCAGCCTGGAGGTTCCCGAGAGCCTTCGTGAAATGATCGACGCACAAATCGAGAGCCTGGACCCCGAGGCCCAGCGGATTCTGGAAGTCGCGAGCGTAAATGGCGTTCAGTTCTCCGGCAGCGTCAGCATCGCGCCGGCCTCGGTGGACGAGGAGCGATTTGAGCAAATCTGCGAGGATCTCTCGCGACGCCATCGCGTGCTCCGCCGGCTGAGCTCGATCCACTTCCCTGACGGAAGCACGTCTTCGCGCTACGAGTTTTCCCATGCGCTCTATCGCGAAGTCCTCTATCGCAGGCTAGCGCCGGCGCGGCGCGCAAAAACCCACCGGCAGATCGGCGAACGATTGGAGGGGCTCTATGCGGGTCACGAAGCCACAATCGCATCGGAGCTGGCCGAACACTTCGAGCATTCGAATGATTGGCCGGGCGCGTTGAAATACCTGCGTCTCGCCGCGGAGAACGCCAGGCGCCGTTACGCGAATCGCGAAGCCGGCGTCATTCTCAGGCGCGCGTTGGAATTATGCGCCAATCTCGCCGAGGATGAGCGCGCGGTTTGGCAGATCCGGATCTTCAGCGTCTTAGGGATGATGTACGCCGCGGATTCCGACGTCCGTGCCATCGAAACCCTGGAAAACGCGGTGAACCTCGCGCTGCGCCACGGATCGGTCGACGATCAAGCCAGAGCGGTGGGCGATTGGTTGCTTCCCCTTTCCAGGGTCAGCGCGAGTCGGGCAATGGAAGCGGCCGATCAGTTTCTGGCTCTCTGTGAACGCCAGTCTGGCGTGGCGAGGGCGATGTCCCGTCAGAACGGCCACTTCTTTCGAATCTGGCTCGGGGGTTGGAACGATGCGGACCAAGCGCAGTGCCTGGACGCCCTGGGCGAGATCCGGGAGTCGACCGATCTGATTACGCGCTCGTACTTCGAGGCGCAATACGCGCTGCTTCGCTGGGTCTCCTCGGAATATCGCGAGGCCGATCGGATCTTCTCGCAGTCGGTTTCGAATCTTATGGGGAGCTGCGAAGCGACTCACGTAAATCTTCTGCTGGCGTATTGGGTACACCAGATGTTCGGTTCGAGCTGCCTCGCCATGGCAGGAGAGTGGGGCAAGGCGCTCGACCGTTTTCGAACCGGCGTCTCCAGTCTCGAAAAGAATGGTGATGAATATCGCGCGAGAGGTGTGCGTCTTCATCAGGCTTGGGCACATCTTCACATGCTCGATTTTGATGGCGTCCAGAGTCTCTGTGAGTCGTGCTATCCGAATTCGGAAACAGCGGCGAAGACGGGTTGGCCTGTGCTTGGCGACCCGATTCCGGTCGATGCCCGAATTTGCCTCATTTTGCGCGGCTCAGCGAAGTTGGGCGCGGGCAATCCTGACGGCGCGTTCACGGATCTGTCGCTCGTACGAGATGCGATGGACCGGCAACAAGTCCTGCTTGATTGGTATTGGCGAGCACCGCTACACTCAGCGCTGACGGAAGTATGGCTGAAAAAAGGCGATATGGAAAAAGCGCGGCGGGAAGCACAGGAGTTCCTCAAAGCAAGCCTGAAGACACGCGAGCGGACCTTTCAGGCGCTCGCCTGGGAAGCAAACGCGCGCGTAGGCATTGCCTCTCAAGATCATGCAGCAGTCGAGGACTGCATCGGTAATGCGCTCGGCCTTGTCGGGCGATGGGAAATGCCGTTAGCTGCATGGCGAGTCCATGCGACGGCAGCCGAAGCTGCCACCGATCCCGAACTGTCGCGCGCGCAGTGGAGACTCAGCGCGGAAACGATCACCCGGCTGGCGGATTCGCTGTCGCAGTCAGAACCGTCGCGGGAGATCTTCCTTTCGGCGCCTCGCGTTCGGCAAATTCTCGGCAGACAGTCAAGAGCATCCGGCCTGTAGTTTTTTGGTGTAGTGCGTCGCAAATCCCGTCGGTTATGTGGCGCGCGCACCAACTCGTTTAGGGCTTAGCATAATGTCCCATGCTGTGTGACGCACTTCCCTGGCACGGAACGTCCAGCCCGCTGCGGTTACCATGTTTCAACCGATCGGTGACCGCGAAATTGCCGCTCCTCGCTGCAGGATGGAGGTAGTCTGGTTTCCGGCAGCGCTTTATGTATCCGTTGATGTTCGGGCTTAAGCAGCGATTTCGCCGCTCAATGATCGACGACCTTTCCTCGGCGGTCGAGGCAGAGCTTCGAAGTCTGGTTCTGGGCAAGAAAGTCAGTCCTGGAGCGTCCGTCGCCGTCGCGTGCGGGAGCCGCAGGATCGCCAACCACCCGGTGATTCTGAAGACCGTGGTCGATCATTTGAAGGGCTTGAAAGCGCGTCCGTTCCTCGTGCCGGCGATGGGGCTTGACGCGGGAGGCACGGCGGAGGGCCAGCTTCGGGCGATGAGTATGTTCGGCATAACCGAGGAAACGGTCGGCGCGGAAATCCGGTCATCCATGGATGCCGAAGTAGTGGGGCACCTGCCGGAAGGAGTTCCGGTCTATTGCGACCGGCATGCGCTGGGCGCGGATCATATTTTCGTAGTAAACCGGGTGAGACCGCATTCGGCGCTCGATGGCGCGGTTCAAAGCGGGTTACTGAAGATGCTGGCGATGGGCCTTGGTAAAGAAGTGGGCGCGCGGGTCTACCACAGCGCACTAGCGACAATGCCGTTCGCGGATCTTGCGCGCGGGGTTTGGAACGTAATCCTCGATACAGGACGGCTGCTTGCCGGACTCATGCTGGTGGAGAACGGCCAGTCGGAAACGGCTCGGATTCAGGCCGCACCAGCGGAAAACTTCGCGGATGCGGAGCTCAAGATGTTGCGCTATGCCAGCGCTCTCTTCCCCGCACTGCCGTTCCACTTCATCGACATCCTTCTCGTGGATGAAATGGGAGCAACGTTCGGCTGCCGCGGTGTCGACCTGAATGTCGTAGGCCGGAAACAACCGATTCATGAGACAGGATGGGGCAAGGCGACGAGGATCCGGACGCTTGTATTCAGAGACCTGCATCCGGCGGCGATGGGCAATGCTATCGGTATCGGACATGCGGACCTGGTCCGTTCACGGCTGGTGACGAAAATGGATTCCTGTGCCACGCGCTTGAACGCGCTGGCGCTCACGATTCCGGGTCTGGCGGCGATCCCTATCCATTTCGAGACGGATCGCGAGATCCTGGACGCGGCGCTGTCCATGGCTCCCCTCCAGCCCCGCGAAAAGGCTCGAATCGTGTGGATTCGGAATACCTCATCCCTTACCGAATTGGAATGCTCCGAGCCGTTCCTTGAAGAAGTCACTCATTGGAAGGACTTGACCGTTGCCAGTCAACTTCATCCGCTAGACTTCGACGCCAGGGGAAACTTGCGAGACTTCGTGATCGCTTGAGCGGCTCAGGTCGGTCTTCTTCGCGCAAACGCATTGGGAACCTTCATATAACCAAACGGTAACCGTTTTCCAGAATGATTGGGCGTAATCTGTTCTTGCGCATATAAAGAATCCATAAGGATTCATTGCCAACCCAGCGAACAAATGGCGTAGGGCCATGGAGCAACGAATGAATGACGAGCGTCCCGTTGTAGCTCGGCTGGACGAACCTTCGGACGAGGATCGAGGGAACCATTGCTGAACCCTCCAGCGCGTCGCTTGCCTGGGACGATGCTCGGCAGGCGAGCGCAGTTACGAAAATCGCCATGACAAGGAAGCTTTCCTGTTCGATCGTCTCGGTAATGCATGGCAGACTCTTGCAGTACGTTCTGCGGTTCGGCTGCCTCGTTCCGCACCTTCTGGCAGTGCGTAGCGGGCTCGCGCTCGATCCGCACCAGCCGGCAAACACCTATCTGCGCGCGGATTTCACCGTTGAAGACGGGCTTCCCGACAACCAGGTGAATGCCATACTGCAAACGCGCAATGGATTCCTTTGGGTCGGGACAGACGGCGGACTGGCGCGGTTCGATGGAGAGCGCTTCACGCGGATTCGCTTCCGTGAAGGAAATTCAAAAGAGATTCCCGTCCATTCTTTGTTAGCAACACAGGACGACGAATTGTGGGTTGGAACCGATGTTGGGCTTGCGCTCATACCGAGCGCTGCGCTGGATCACTTCGACCGTTCACATGTGACGCAGTACCACTTCACGGTAGGGCTGGGCGATCAGATCATGTGCCTTCACCTCGGCCACGATGGTGCGGTATGGGTGGGAACCAACCGGGGGCTTTACAGATTAGACCGGGGCAAGATTGTAACGGTGATCCCTCAGGAGGAGGTCAGCGCAATCGAGGAGACCTCGGATGGGTGTGTACTCGTTATCACAGGACATGGGTTTGTAGAATGGGACGGTTCGCGAATGACGTGGCACAAAGAACTGCCGCGCAAACTGGATGTCGGTTGGAATGAAATCTTCCACGTCTTCGAAGATCGGCAAGGCGTGACATGGTTTTGTACGGCCGCCGGCGTCGCGCGCTGGGTCGAGGGCTTGCTCCAGAAGGTCACTCCTTACGGTGGTTTCATGCGACCCGCATTTCGAGTTTACGAGGACCAGTTTGGGAATGTCTGGACGAATACCGTGGCCGGATTTTTCCGAGCCACCGCATCTGGTCTGGAACCTGTGGCGCCCGCTTTGCAGGCAAGGTGTATGTACTCGGATCTCGATGGCGATCTTTGGGTAGGCACAGCCAGCGAGGGACTTATTCGCTTCAAAGACCGCGAGATCCGGATGTACACGAAAGCAGATGGGTTACCCGTGAACCACGCGATGGTTGTGTTTACAAGCCACAATGGAACGCTCTGGGTGGGCAGCGACTGCGGCGGGCTCTCACGATTCGATGGACAGCGGTTCCATACTTACGATGAAAAGGACGGCATGTCAAACTCCTGTGTGCGGAGCATCGCAGAAGATGCTAACCACGCCCTCTGGATTGGAACTTGGGGAGGGGGCCTGAACCACTTTCGGGATGGCCGCTTCACTTCGTATTCGAGAGCGGAGGGACTGCCAAGCGAAGTTGTAGTCTCCATCGCGGCCGCACGCGACGGATCACTGTGGATTGCAACTCGGGAGGGCATGAGCCATATGCAAAACGGGCATTTCCGCAATTACACCACGGCGGACGGTCTCTCCAGCGATCGAATCATGAGCGTATTCCAGGACCGAGCCGGCGACATCTGGGCAGGAACTAGCGTCGGCGTAGATCGCCTCGCCGGCGATCACTTTGTTCCAGTTAAGCCGGATATCGTAGGCGCTACTCCTTACGCCGCACTCAAAGAAGACTCTGCGGGCAACCTTTATGTCCTGTCGCCAGTGAACGGAATCAGCCGGATCGAGAGCAATCGGCTGGTGAGAGTAAATGGCACTTTCGAACTTTCGGGCATGGTCGAGTCACGTGGGCATGATCTCTGGTTCAGTGGAAGCAGCGGCATCTTTCGGGTTGCGGCTGCCGACCTCAAACGAGCGGAATCGGATCGTGATGCGCCTCTCGATTACACTTCATTCGACCGTTCTGACGGCTTGAACTCGAAGGAGTGCAGCAAGGGACAGCCGAATATGGCGATAACACCTGACGGCAAGTTGTGGGTTGGAACTGTGAACGGTGTGGCGATGCTGGACGTCGGGCGGTTGCCGCGGAGGGGTCTCAAACCAGGGATCTTCATGGAGGAGGTAGAGGTTGGACAAACGAAGCGGGCCCCTGGCCCGGAACTAGTGTTGCGTCCGGGGGCGTATCACGTGGCGTTGCACTTTACCGCCGTCAATCTGGCGTCACCGAAGAACATTCGCATTCAATATCGCTTGGATGATGTAGACCCGGTATGGCTCGATGCCGACTCGACACGCTCGGCCATCTACACCAATATTCCGGTTGGTGTCCATGCCTTCCATGTACGTGCGAGCAACGGAGATGGGGTTTGGGATCGCGAGGGGATCGTCTACAAAATAACGCAACAACCGTATCCATACGAAACCAGAGGTTTTCGATTGGGATCCATCGCCGCATTCGGGTGCGCTGCTCTCATTCTTTACCGATTTCGCATGCACGAAGTAACACGGCGCCTGGATCTAATTTTTGAAGAGCGGCTGGCGGAGCGGACGCGCATTGCCCGGGATTTTCACGACACCCTGCTACAGAGTTTCCAAGGTGTGCTACTGAATTTTCACGGTGTGACATACCTCCTCTCGGACCGGCCGGAGGCCAAACATGCAGTCGAAATGGTTGTCGAGCAAGCACGGGATGCGATCACGGAAGGTCGCAATGCCGTCGAGGGTTTGCGCTGCTCAAAATATGACGGTTCGAATTTGGAAGCGGCAATCAGCAAGTGTGGGAAGGCACTGGCGGATGCTCACTCCGAGCCGCCCTCTCCGGACTTTCGCATCAACGTTCGAGGCATGACGAGGGACCTGTCTCCGATCGTCGCCAACGAGCTCCATTACATAGCAGCTGAGGCTCTACGCAACGCCTTCCAGCACGCGCAGGCGCGACGCATCGAAGCGGAGATCTGGTATCACCCGCGCGAATTCAGATTGCGGGTTCGAGACGACGGAAAAGGTATTGACCCGAAAGTACTTCAAGATGGGCGCACCGGCCACTATGGGATCCCGGGCATGCGCGAGCGAACCAGACTAGCGGGCGGTAGGCTCGTTTTATGGAGTGAGCTCGATTCCGGGGCAGAACTAGAGTTAACGGTACCGGCTTCGCTCGCATACGCGAAGGAATCCGCTTCGAGTTCGCTCACTTTTGCCGCAAAGCTTCGCAGGATACTCTCGTGATCACTCCGATTCGAATCCTCGCAGTAGACGATCACGCGCTGTTACGGAAAGGCATCGCGGCAATCCTCATGAGCCAGGCGGACATCAGCCTTGTTGTCGAGGCATCGAACGGCCGGGAAGCCGTCGACCAATATCGAATACACCGTCCCGATATCACCCTCATGGATTTGCAGATGCCCGAGATGAACGGTTTGGATGCGATGATCGCTATTCTCGCGGAATTTCCGGATGCGAAAATTATCATGCTCACCACCTACGTTGGTGATGTCCAGGTCCTCCGTGCGATGAAGGCCGGTGCCAGAGGGTACCTTCTGAAAACATTGTTGGACAAAGAGCTTCTTGAAACGATCCGCGCCATTCATGCCGGCAGAAAGATGCTCTCCGCTGAGGCATCTTTCGAACTTGCCGAGCATGCCACGAGCGATGCTTTGACTCCGGCCGAAACCGACGTGCTTCGGCTGATTGCCACCGGGAATGGGAACAAACAGATCGCGGCGCAGCTTTCGATAACAGAAGACAGCGTCAAAGGCCGGGTCAAGAATATTCTCTCCAAGCTTGGTGCAATCGATCGGACCCAAGCTGCAATGATCGGCGTTAAGCGCGGATTCATCCAATCCTGAGGGTTTTAAACAAGGCACGTGTTGGCTGAAAAGAGTCTCCGGAAAGACCCAGTCGGGGCTTGGTTGCAACGCCGTGGTCTGGCATGCTCAGGGTGGGTATTTCTTGCGGCGCCTCTTTTCTACGTTCGCCGAAGGCTGGCCCGGCGTGGGTCTCCTGATCTTGCGGCTCGTCGCCTGTAGCTCGATCGTCGTTCGCGGCCTTTCCGAGTTGAAAGCGGCACAATCGGTCCAGATTGCGATACTACAACTGGCGGCGATTCTCGCCGGCGCGCTTCTGGCCATAGGTCTTTGGACACCTGTCTCGGGCTGTCTGGTTGCGGCATTGGCATTGTGGCATCTCTTTACCAAATCTGTCGAGCCCTCGAGTTGCATCCTTCTGGCCGTTATAGGTGTGGCATTGGCCATGATTGGACCAGGTGTCTGGTCTCTCGACGCGCGTTTATTTGGATGGAGGCAGTTCCTCATTCGAGATCGGCAGGGCTAGTCCACTTGGTCAAATGGGCGATTCGTTTTACCCTACGGGGCAATCGTACGACTCCGCCGGGCGGTCGTTCAGGCCCCACAGAGTCATCGGAAGACCACGACATGGCTGGAGGAAGGGCTCAAAGTGGGGTTTTAAAGAACCAGGATTCGGTTCAATATCACAACAAGAGGAATTGTTCGGCAGACGGCTGACCCGCGGCCCGGTCGGACATGAGGAGAAGGATATGAAAGAAACCGAGCTCCACACCGCGTCTCGTTTCACACATATCGTCGGCGAGAGTAACGCCTTGCGCCGCGTCTTGGACGATATTGAGACGGTTGCGCCAGCCGACTGCACGGTGCTCATTCACGGAGAGACCGGGACCGGGAAGGAACTGATCGCGCGAGCAGTGCACGATCTCAGCTCACGCAAAAAGAACGCTTTCGTGAGATTGAATTGCGCAGCCATTCCGACCGGCCTACTGGAAAGTGAGCTTTTCGGCCACGAGAAGGGCGCCTTCACGGGAGCGATTGCTCAACGGATAGGCCGTTTCGAACTGGCGCATCAAGGGACGATGTTCCTTGACGAAATTGGGGACATTCCCCTGGAACTTCAACCGAAACTTTTACGCGTGCTTCAGGAGCGCGAATTTGAACGCCTGGGAAATGCACGGACGCTTCGATCCGATGCGCGGCTGATCGCGGCCACGAACCGCGATTTGAGAGGGATGATCGATCATCAGAAGTTTCGATCCGATCTGTATTATCGCCTGAATGTGTTTCCGCTCCGCGTCCCGCCGCTTCGCGAAAGGGCAGAGGACATTCCTCTGCTGGCGCGGCACTTCGTCCAGCAATTCAGCGCGCGCAACAAGCGGGTAATCGACACGATACTGCCGGAAACGATGAGAGTGTTGAGACGCTATCATTGGCCCGGCAACATCCGGGAGCTCCAAAACGTGATCGAACGGGCTGTGATCCTTACTAAGAGCGAGACGCTGACGGTAGCTCTCGATGAACTTACTCCCGAAGCGAATGTGAGTCTCCAGAAGACTTTGGATGAGACCGAACGATCTAAGATTCTCGGCGCACTTGAGTACTCAAAATGGGTGGTGGCCGGACCCAACGGTGCGGCCGCGCGGCTCGGAATGAAGCGAACCACACTCAATAGTCGAATGCAGAAGCTAGGCATCCGCCTGCTGCGCACGTCTTTTTCTGATCGTCGACTGATACCGTCAGCGAATTCAGATTGCAATGGACGGATTCTCGAATTACCAGTCCGGAATCCATCGCCTCTTGATGGCGATGGTGAAGCCTGGAGCTCAGCCTTCGCATAGCCCGTAACATTCCAAGATGAAGGCATTCGCTACGTCGAGGAAATGCTTCCTCAGATTCTTTAGACAGTCGCCAACGGGTACCCGTCAAAACATAGTTCCGCCGCAACCTGAGGGCGGCGCGAACGTTCGACACCAAAAAAAACGGCAGGCGGCCTGCGATCGCAAGCTCGCAGACGACCTGCCGCCTCCCCAACATGTTCTTGCGCATCGCGATCCAGGCTCCACTGGGATACCCCTGAACTCTTGACTGCATGGTAATGAGGAGTTTTTCGCCGCAGGCGTTGGTGAAGTACGTAAAGAGTTGAGGGAAATGGAAATAGAGTTTGAAATTGGTGTGTTATCGCTGCGGTCCCATAAAGGCGATGCGGCACGTCTGGAAGTACGCTATATGACGTTCAGGATTTCCGGCGCAGACCACTCGGTGGCAAAACCGGTCATTTCGGGATATGGATTCGGTCGGCCTTGATGTCGTACTCGATATTGAAGAACGCCTGCTAAGATTCGCGACGGCATCCGAACAGGCACGCGAGATTTGCTCCGTACTTACATGTCAAGGGGCTGGACCGGACCCATTACGTCATCGGGAGCGTCGAGTACCGTTGTAGAAATTGAGACGCCGGAAACTGGCGATGGAGTGCGTGGTTGAAACCACGACGGGCAACGTCTTGCAATTCATCCGGGGACTGCCAGCAACTGCCCTTGCGTTAACACTACACTCACGCCGCGTGACGAGCGTGGACGATGGGCTCTTCTCGTTTCAGTGTCCATTCGGTCGCGCGTGGCGGCGTGCCCAGTCGGGGAGCTTCGTGAGCGCGCGGCCGAACTCGCGTTCCAGGCCAGCGATGTCGGCGCTGTAGCCGACGCGCTCGAACCATTCGAGCATCACCGCCATGTCCTTGCTGTACTGGCGGACCTGTTCGATGGGTGTCTGTGCGAACGCAATCGGCCGACCCAGGGCCTCCGTCAGGATGTCCGCCGCTTCCGGCATTGTTCGAACGTCACCGGCGAGATCGATCTCGCGGCGGTTCAAGGCAGCGGCGTCGGCGAACGCGCGCGCGCCGAACCAGCCAATGTCGTCCACCGCGATCATCTGTAGCTTCGTGCGTTGCCCGAGCGCCCATGCCAGCGTGGAGCCCTGGAGACTGAAAGGCGCTACCAGGTTCTCCATGAAGAACACCGGCCGCAGGATCACATGCGAAGGAAAGTGGAGGCCGCGCACGGTTTCCTCGATGCGCCACTTGTTGTCGAAGTGCGGGATGCCCGTCCGCTTGTCCGCCGATCCCACGGATGTGTAGACGTAGTGTTCGACGCCGGCCTCGCGTGCCAGCGTCGCAAGACGCTTGCCCTGCGCCTCTTCCCGCTCGGGGCCCGCTTCCCCGGCGTTCTGCACGCCGAAGACACCCCACGCGCCTGCCAACGCCCTGCGCAGCGTCGCCTCGTCATCGAGATCGCCCTTGACGATATCGACGCCTTGGCGAGCCAGCGCCGCCGCCCGCTCGCTGTCCGGCTTGCGCGTCAGGCCGCGCAGATGGAACCCGGCGCCTTTAAGCGCCTGCGCGACCGCGCCGCCCTGATTGCCTGTCACTCCAGTGATAAGAATCGTTCGATTGTTTGTCATGGTTGAAAACTCATTTCCTTGCGCCCGGTATTCTTCAGGCCCGCGCCTGCAAGCGCGGCTGGAACAATCCGGCAAAGGCCGGTCGCACGTCGACGAAGATCACGGTCCACAGTATGGCCACGAACAGGGCTAGTGGAAGTCCGCTGGGGGCCATCAA
>Ga0210388_10000126_pt1 | contig 86669 bp, 62 predicted proteins | sample IncBWC19OmetaG_FD_155485 | JGI IMG/M metagenome (GOLD analysis project Ga0210388, IMG submission 155485) | Forest soil microbial communities from Barre Woods Harvard Forest LTER site, Petersham, Massachusetts, United States - Inc-BW-C-19-O ... | reverse complement strand
GAGGACCGTCGAAGGACGCTTCCGCGTGGGTTCCGGAGGCTTGGAAGACGGCGCGATAGTGAACTCCGGCGGCGAGAGGGAAGCGGGGGTGGAAGGTCAGGACATGATCGGCGACTTCATAAGTTCCAAGCATCGGCTGAACGTCGCGCTCACTTGCGTAGACGGCGAAGACGGACGTCCATCCTTCGGACGGCATTGATGTCGCGGTCCAGCCGGTGACGCTGAAGGCTCCGCGATCTAGCTGGATGGAGATGTTGGCCGCGCCATTGGCTGTTCCAAAGAGAATTGCCAACAACGCGGCTCGGATTGCTCTGTGCATTGGAGCAGGCAGAGGGCAGGTCGGGAACCTGCCCCACTGTGCTTACGGAAGCGGCATTGCGCGAAGGTCGCCGTTTTCGAAGAGCATTAGCGCGTTCGCGTCATCGAGCTTGGTCAGGTGCTTTACGCCTATTAGGTCGGCTAGCGTCGTGTAGGGGACGCCGGTTGCTTCGGTGTGCGCCAGGATCGGCTGGTATTGTTCGAGATTGGCCGCGTCCAGTTTCATCACGCCGCGGTTGCTGTTGGCCAGCAGGAGGAAGTCATGATTATCCTTCTTATACGCGATGAGGTCGAGGGGGCGGTTGCCGGCTCCGAGTTCGGCGATGGTGGTGCCTTCGACTTTCGCGCCGGGCTTCAGTTCGCTGACTGGAATCTTCACGAGAGGCGTGCAGGTGTAGGCGGCGAGAATGTATTGCTGATTGCCGATGGTGTAAGTAACGAACGTGCGGATCGGCGACTGCGTCTCATAGCGCCCGTGGGAGCCGTGATACATCTTGATTCCCGCGCCCGCCGCTTCGCCTTTGAATGGGAACGGAATGGAGCGGAGGTCGGACGCGAACTCCTGGTTCGAGAGGCCGGCGATCAGCACGTTGCCGTTGACATACGCGATCTCCGTGATCGCGTCGTTGCGGGGATCGCCGCGCTGGCCAGGTTTCGAGGCGGGAGCATCGGCCAGCGGCGCTGACGCAAAAGCCACGCTGTCGAGCGAAAACTCCGAGAGCTTGCCGGCCGCATCGACGCGCAGGATGACCGGAATCGCGTCCGGACCTTTGCCGCGGGAAACCGACAGATAGATGTTCTTGGAAATCGGATTTACTTTCACATCATTAATAAGGATCTGATCGGGCGTGGTGCCGAGCAGCGCTGCGGCCTTTTCATTGACGCCTTTGATATCGATTTTCGATGGCTTGGTGGACGCTTTGGTGTCCTGAGTATCGACGGCGACGACCGTTCCGCCGATTGAATCGCCGATGAAGAGCACTCCATCGTTGCCGAAGGCGAGAGCGCCCGCGGATTTGAGTTGGACTTTACCGGTGGTTGCATCCGGGATTGCGGCGCTGAAGGCGAGCGCGGCGGTGAGGGCGGCTACACCGAGGGTTTTCGCAAGTAAGTGGCGCATTGTGTCTCCTGGAACAAAATTACACCAGAATTGTGGGCCGGCGTCAATGGCCATTCGCCCCTACCGGACGGTAGGTAGGGACACCAAAAGCTCGATTTTCGAGATATACTGCCCCTTAGTAAAACGCAGTTCAACCCCTAAGGAGGCGGTTCCATGACGCATCGACGTTCCTTCCTAGCGGCGCTCGGCGCAGGTTGCGCAGTGGCAGGCCGAACATTCGCACAATCCCGAGAGCAGTTGTTCTGGACCGTGGAAACCACGTCCGGCAAGGTGCAAGGCATCGCGAATACCGGGATCAAAGAATTCAAAGGCATTCCCTACGGGGCGCCGACGGGCGGAAAGAATCGCTACATGCCGCCGCGGAAGCCTGCCGCGTGGACTGGAGTTCGCGAGTGTTTCGCGCATGGGCAGATCTCGCCGCAGACGCTTGCGAATCTGAATAGCGATTACGGAATGATGATCCAGTGGGATTTGCACGTGGGAGGGATGGGCGAGGATTGCCTGTCGCTGAACGTGTGGACGCCGGGCATCGGCGATGGCGCGAAACGCGCGGTGATGGTTTCCTTTCACGGCGGAGGATTCGCCACCGGGTCGGGCAACGGCGCGGGTTACGACGGCGCGCAACTGGCCAAGTTTGGAGACGTGGTGGTGGTAACGGTGAACCATCGGCTCGCGAGTTTCGGTTATTTGCATCTGGCCGATTTGGGCGCTCCACCGGAGTTCGCGCACGCGGGCGTGGTGGGAATGATGGACCTGGCGGCGTCGCTCGAATGGGTGCGCGACAATATCGAAAAGTTCGGAGGCGATCCTTCGAAGGTAATGATCTTCGGGCAATCGGGCGGCGGGGCGAAGACGTCGACGGTGCTGGCGATGCCTTCGGCGAAGGGCCTGTTCCACAGCGCGGGCGTGCAGAGCGGGTCTACCATTCGATCCGCAACGCGGGAGGCCGGCACGAAATCCGCGGAGGCGCTGCTGGCGAAGTTGGGAATCGCAAAGGGGAACATCGCGGACATTCAAAAAGTTTCGTGGCAGCAGATTTTGGAGGCGCAGACCGTGGCGGGCGCGTCGTTCACGCCGGTGGTGGATGGCACGGTCATTCCGCATCATCCTTTCGATCCGGCCGCGCCGCCGGAATCGGCCGACGTGCCGGTGATCATCTCGACGACGCTGGAGGACGCGGCGCTGGCGTTGACCAATTTCGATCTGACCGAAGACGGGCTCCACAAGATGATGAATGAGCGGTACGGCGAGAAAGCGGATTCGATGATCGCGCTGTATCGTAATCGGTATCCGGACAAGACTCCGTATCTGGTTCAGGCGCAGATCGGGACCGACGCAGGTGGTCGGCGCAGCGCTATTCTGCAAGCGGAGCGGAAATCGGCGATGGGAAAAGCGCCGGCCTACATGTATCTGTGGGAGTACGCGAGCCCCGGATTCGGCGGAAAATTCGGTGCAGTGCACGGAACCGACGTTTCGGCATCGTTCTACAATTTCCGCGACGGCGTGGGAGGGACTGGATCGCCCAGGGAAAAAGCGTTGTGGGGAACGTTCGCTTCCGCGTGGGTGTCGCTGGCGAAAACGGGGAATCCGAATAATGCGAAGACGCCGAACTGGCCGGCGTATGATGAGGCGAAGCGAGCGACCATGATTTTCGATAACGAGACGCGCGTGGAGAACGATCCGCGGGCGGAGATGCGGAAGTTCTGGGCGGATTCTCCGGCTCGCCGGGGGTAGCGCGGAAACGCGGGCGGAGGGCAGGTCGGGAACCTGCCCCACTTGGTTTCATAGCTATCGGTGGCAGCACTACCGGTGGTAGTATTTAATGATTCCCATGATCATTCAACGCCGGCGGCTCTTTTTCTTATTCACATTTTTGGGGATCGCGATCTTTGCTCAGCAGGCCCAGTTTTCGGCGAACCTGCTTTCCGGACTGGTGTGGCGCGATGTCGGGCCGATGCGCGGAGGGCGGTCTTATGGGGTCGCAGGCCATGCCGATCAGCCGGATACTTTTTATTTCGGGTCTGTTGGAGGCGGCGTTTGGAAGACCGAAAATTCCGGGCGCACTTGGGTTCCGATCTCGGATGAGGGCATTCCGATCGGCTCGATTGGCGCGATTGCCGTGGCTCCTTCGAATCCCAACATTATTTATGTCGGCACCGGCGAGCCCGATATTCGCAGCCAGCATTCTTACGGCATCGGCATGTTTAAATCCACCGACGCAGGCAAGACTTGGACGCACATCGGCCTGGAAGGGACGCGGCAGATCGGGCGCGTAGTGATCGATCCGGCGAATCCGAACCGCGTTTATGTAGCGGCGCTGGGCAATGTGTACGCGGCGAATCCGGAGCGTGGGCTTTATCGAACCACCGACGGCGGCGCGACGTGGAAGAAAATTCTGTTCAAGGCGAACGATCCGAATAATGTGGGCGCGATCGAGGTCGCGCTGGATCCAAAGAATCCACGCGTGCTGTATGCATCGTTGTGGGCTACGCGACGTCCGCCATGGTCGGTTTACGCGCCGTCGAATATGCCGGGCGGAGGGCTCTATAAATCGACCGACGGCGGCGATTCCTGGTCGCAACTGAGCGGAGGCCTCCCGAACGACGATTTCGTCGGAAAGATCGGGATCGCGGTTTCACCGAGCAACCCGAATCGTCTGTGGGCGGTGGTCGACGATTTGGGAACGGGGAATACTCCGGCTCGCGGCGGCGGTGGTGGGCGCCCTGCTCCGAAGAGTAGCGGCGGAGTTTATATTTCCGACGATGCAGGCGCGAACTGGAAACTGGTCAATTCCGAAAATCGTTTGTGGGGACGAGGCTGGTATTTCGGCTCCGTGAGCGTCGATCCCACGAATCCGGATCGCGCTTATGTGATCAACACCGCGACTTATATGACCACCGACGGCGGCAAGACGTTCGTTCCTATTAAGGGCGCGCCGGGCGGCGACGACTATCACCAACTGTGGGTCAATCCGAAGGATGGCAATCGCATGGTGCTGTCGAGCGATCAGGGAACGGTGGTCAGCGTCGACGGAGGCCGCAGTTGGAGCACCTGGTACAACCAGCCGACGGCGGAGATTTATCACGTCGCGGCCGATAATCGTTTTCCGTACTGGCTTTACGGCGCGCAGCAGGATTCAGGCGGCGTCGGCGTGAGCACGTGGTCGCGCGAAGGGGTATTGTCGTTCCGCAACTGGGAGCCGACTTGCCTGGCGGGCGAGAGCAACACCGTTTTGCCCGATCCCAAGGATGGGAACATTTTGTACGGCAGCGGCAATGGCAAGTGCGATCAGAATTTGAATATTTCTCTGCCGGGGATGGGCGCGCTGCCCGCCGAGGATCCGGACGATCTTAATCGCAAAACGTGGACGCTGCCGCAGGTGTTCTCCGCGGCGGATGAGGCGTTGTATTATTCCAATCAATTCGTGATGCGCTCGCGCGACCGCGGCAAGACGTGGGAGAAGATCAGTCCCGACCTCACGCGGCTGAATCCGCCGGTTCCAGCGACGCTTGATGCTTTGACCGCGAAGGATATCGATCAACGGATGACCGCGCGGTTCGGCGTGGTTTACAGCATTGGGCCCTCGCCGCTTCAGGCGGGGACGGTGTGGGCCGGCACGGACGATGGGCTGATCCATGTGACTCGCGATGACGCGAAGACGTGGAAGGATGTGACGCCTCCGGCGATGACGCCGTGGAGCAAGGTGTCGCAAATTGAGGCGAGCCACTTCGATGCGGAGACGGCGTATGCGTCTGTCGATCGGCATCGGATCGCCGATAACAAGCCGTTTATTTATCGCACGCATGACGGCGGAAAGACCTGGCAGAACGTGGTAGCGGGCATTCCGGAGGGCGCGTTCGTCAACTCCGTGAAAGAGGACCCGAAGGTCAAAGGGCTGCTCTACGCCGCCACTGAGCTGCGCGTGTACATTTCCTTCAACGACGGCGCACAATGGCAGCCTTTGCAGAACAACATGCCGGTGACGTCGATTCGCGACATCGTCGTGCATGGCGACGATCTGGATATCGCTACCCATGGGCGCGGATTCTGGGTGATGGACCAGATGGGCGCTCTGCGCGAAATCGCTGAACGAGGCGCGCAAATTTCTTCAGCGACGGCCTACCTTTTTAAACCGGGCGAGACCTACGCGATTCGCGCGGGCGGGATGAACGGCACGCCGCTGCCGCATGAAGAACCGCAGCATTTGAATCCTCCGGCGGGTGTGCTCGCCTATTATTGGCTGAAGTCCGCGGCGTCGCAGCCTTTGAAAATCGAGCTTGTCGACGGATCAGGAACGGTCAAGGCCTGCCTCGCGAGCGATACGCCGGTCCGGCCGGTCGATACCGAAGCCATCAACGTGCAAGCGATTTGGGAACAACCCGCGCAGCCTCCTTCGGCCGCAGCCGGAATGCATCGCATCGCGATTGGCGCGTCTGCTGGCAGAGGCGGCGGAGGTTTCGGCCGAGGAGCGGCGGCGGCTCCATCTCCCAAGGACGCGTGCAGCGGCGAAGTCGCGACGGCTCCGGCAGCCGGGCGCGGCGGAGGACGAGGTGGACGCGGCGGCGGAGGACTCGCACCGGGGCAGTATACGGTGCGCCTCGTGGTCGATGGCCAGACGTATACGCAACCGGTGGCGCTCAAACCGGATCCGCGGGGAGTGCCGGAGGGCGCGAACTAAACACCCCTACTTCTCAACGACAATCGACGTCGCGCGAAATTTATAACGACTCAGCTCGAGCCCGATGGCCATCACGGTCACGCCCTTTTTTAGCGCGCCTTCATCCGTATCGAACTTTGTTCGACGATCGAAGAAGACCGTTACGCGTTGGTGCCGGCCCTCGTCGACAACGATCCGGTCAGAGCGTATATCCACCACCGGGCCTTCGGTCTTCGCGATGTTGGCGACAACCTCGCCGTCGGCGATCAGATCCTCAGTGGGATAGCCGACGATCACCCGCGCCATGACGTCATCGCCCAGCTTCAAAGCATTTGTATCGTGAAAAATCTCTCCGCGCCAGATTTCCGTATCCGGTTTGAGGTGCACGACGCAAACTCCTTTGTCGTTCCTCATCGAAAGAGTGTCTGTCCCGATCGCGACCAGCGAACCGCCGCACACTTGAATTTCTCGAATATGGTGCGGCGTGAGATCGACGCCCGAGTCCTTTTGCACCGCAGCGACAATCGATGCCACCACTTCCCCACCCGCGGCCCGCGCGCATTTCAGATAAATCTCGTCGCCGACCACGAGTTGCTGGATTCTTGCGAGATCCACTCCTCTGCGCCAGATCTCGGCGTCAGGAGCCAGATGGTACGTCAAGACTTTCTCGTTGAACTTCGTGGTGATCGAATCCTGCTGGATCGAGATCAGCGTGCCGCCGAGGCATTGGTCGCCCGGCACTTCAGGTTGCGCGGAGAGACTTGTCAGTAAGCCGAGGCCGATGCAGACGGGGAGCAGCGTTTGCATGTGTAGATCGTACCATTCCGCGATTGCGAGGCAACATGGGATCTGACCGCTCCCGGTGGTCGCGGCTCGGTGAGGGCATTATCGCCGCTAATTCAAGACCGCCGGCTGCGTGAATGCTCCATTGCCCGCCGAATCCCACGCGGCGAAGCGGACCCATTTTTTGCCGCTCGCATCGAACGGAATCTGGAAACGATGGCTGCCCATGGGACCCAACTCCGTCGCACGCACAATCTCGCGTCCCGTCGTCTTTCCATCGCCCCACACTACTTCGACGAACTCCAGAGGGAAGGTCCATTCCACTTCCGCGCTATAAACTCCTTTGGCGATCGACCAGTTCCGCAGCAGCACTTCGCCGCTCGAAACGTAGTAATCGCCCGCGCGCATGGCCTTCGCGATCGATCCCCAATCCTCCGTGAATTTCGGGACGCGATCCAGCTTCACGTAGTTCACGATCAATTGCGGAAACGTCTCGTCGTCCGGATATTTCATGTACGTATCGCCCTCCGCGATCATGTACTTCGGACCCGCGCCCCAGTTGTTCATTTCATCCAGCAGCCCAAGGCAGCGAACCTCGCAAATCCTTTGCTGCGACTGGTCCACCGGCAGCGATTGATACGACCCGCCCAGGAACCGGTCGCTCAAAAAATGCGCCTTGTCGCGTACTGCGTCCGGATAGCCCGCTGAGCCTTTCGTGCGCGGATGCGCCTGCCACATCAGTCCCTGTTCGCGCCGCAGCATATCCAATTCTTCTGACGGCGAGCCAATGTGATACACCTTTCCGTACGGCGCTTCGTTACTGGCGAACTCCTGCCCGGGCTGCCGCACATGCGACCAATAAACCGGATGCGGCAGGAACGTGATGTAATGCCCGCCGAGCGTCGCATCCGGCTCCTCGCCCGGAATCAACAGGAAGTTGCGATCGGAAAAACGCTTGCATCCTTCGAAATAGACCTGCTGCTCCTTGAAGCGCAGCGGACCCGGATCGTTGGGATGCGAATCGCTATGAAAATCCGCCAGGATCGCGATGTCGATTCCTAGCCCCCGGAACACTTGCAGCCAGCTCGGCTGCACATCCATCGACCCCGCGTCGGTAAGCTGCTCATTGAAGTGCATATGGAAATGGCTCACCAGCACTTTGAAGCCGGGCATGGGCTTGTATTGATCGTCATGCGTATACGCGAGAATCGCGTCGTCCGTTTCACGCGCGCCCTCGGGGCTCAGGTAAAAATACGCGGGCATCCGCTGCCAAGTTCCGGGAGGCGCATTGTACAGCGCGAAATTATTGATATCGTGGCGCGCTTCATGCTCGCGCTTCTCCCACTCTTCATCGGAGACGCCATAGGGCCGATACGGCTCTTCGCGATCCGCCTGCCGCACGCCGACGGCGAACGAATTCTCACTGTCCTTGCGGTAATAAATAAATCCGAGATTCGTCTCGATCTCGCGCGCGAAGAAAAATTTATGCGACGGAGGCAGAAACGCAAGCGAGCCTCCCCCCGTCTCGACGATTCCCAATCGATTCCGCGCCTTCACGGCCACTTGATCCGTATTGACGGCGCCGCCGAACGCATATTTCTGCCACGCACGCGCCACATCGCGCCAGGCTAAGAACGTGTCGTCGTGAATCGCGAGCCCTTTTAATCCCGCCGAGTATTTATACGCAACCGATTGCTCCTCGGTCTTCGCGATCGCCTCCACGCGCAGCAGGTTCGAGCCGCGATAGATCGTGTACCGCAAATCGCCGGAAAAAATACCCATGCTCAGGCCGGGATAGGTGACCTCCACGCGCGTCCCGTCGCTCTTCACGCTGCATGTCTGAGCATTGAATTTCGCCGACGCGTGCCGCACCTCTTCGGGCAATCGCGGCAGATCCAGGTTGGTTTTGGGCGCACCAGGAATCATCAGCGGCGCATCCCAAAATGCGAACCACTTCTCGCGTTCGACAACTTCCGGTGTGAGCGCGATACCTAAGCCACGTAGCGGCGCCATCTGCTGTTCCGAAAGACGGCGCTTGCCGCTGGTGACCTCGAACTCGGGCGTCAGATCCTTGCCTAGCGTGATCCACTTCCCTCCATTTTTGCGAGCTTCGAGCTCGCTCACTAGCGGCTGGCCGTTGCGGATTTCCAATGCTGCCTTTAGCTGCTCGCCGCGTTCGCCCATCCAAAGAATGTCGAGCGCTGCTCCGCGAGTTTCGACGCTCACTCCCTCAATCCGCTTGAAGTCGTGGAGATCGCACTGGCCCTTGGCGGCGGGAACGCATAGGATCGCGGCGAGGACGAACAGAAGGTACTTCATGATCCATAAATGTATCAAAATGCGCTTTGCTTTTTTGTCCTAAACTGGACAAGAGCAGCTCATGAAGAAAACACTTCTTATCCTCGTCCTGGCGGCCTCTTCCGGTTTCGCGTTTCAGAGCGGAGACGCGGCCCGATGGGAGAAAGAAGCCAAGAACGTCACCATCGTCCGCGACGATTGGGGCATCGCCCATGTCTACGGCAAAACCGACGCCGATACCGTATTCGGCATGATCTACGCGCAGGCCGAGGACGATTTCAATCGCGTGGAGACGAACTACATCAACGCGATGGGCCGGCTCGCCGAAGCCGAGGGGGAATCGAAAATCTATCAGGATCTGCGGATGAAGATGTTCATCGACCCCGCGGAGCTGAAGAAGCAATACGCGGCCAGCCCGGCCTGGCTGCAAGCCCTGATGAACTCGTTCGCCGACGGGTTGAATTACTACCTCTCGAAACACCCCGACGTGAAGCCGCGCGTCATTAAGCGGTTCGAGCCGTGGATGGCGCTCAGCTTCACCGAAGGCAGCATCGGCGGCGACATCGAGAAAATCAATCTGAATCAGCTTCAGGCGTTCTATGGAAAAGTTCCCGTCGGCACCGCGGCCGAGGAGGAGTTCGATGAGTACGCTGAGCCTTCGGGTTCGAACGGAATGGCCATCGCGCCCTCGAATACCGCCGCGCATCACGCGCTGCTGCTGATCAATCCGCACACGTCGTTCTTTTTCCGCTCCGAACTTCAGATGGTGAGCGACGAAGGTTTGAATGCCTACGGCGCCGTGACCTGGGGCCAGTTTTTCATCTACCAGGGATTCAACGCGCGCACCGGCTGGATGCATACTTCAAGCGGCGTCGACGCGGTGGACGAGTATCTCGAAACCGTGACGCAGAAGGGCAACGCGTTCTTCTATAAGTACGGCAATGAAGAGAAGCCGTTCGTCGCCAGTCAGATTACGGTGAAGTACAAGACCGATCGCGGCATGGAAGAAAAGCTGTTCATGGTCTTTCGTACACATCACGGCCCCATCGTCCGGGAGCTGAACGGCAAGTGGGTGAGCATCCGTCTGATGCAGGAGCCTGTCAAGGCTCTGGAGCAATCCTACACGCGCACCAAGCAGAAGGATTATAAATCGTATCGCGAGACCATGGAGCTGAAAGCGAATTCGTCGAACAACACCATCTTCGCGGACGCCGATGGCGACATCGCGTATTTCCATGGCAACTATATTCCCCGCCGCGATACCGCCTTCGATTGGACCAAGCCTGTCGATGGCACCACTCCGGCGACCGAGTGGAAAGGGCTGCTTGACGTCGACGAGACGCCGCATCTCTTGAATCCTGCTTCCGGCTGGCTGTACAACACGAATAATTGGCCGTGGTCCGCAGCCGGATCCAGCAGTCCGAAGAGGGAAGATTATCCTAAATATGTCGAGAACGGCGGCGAATCCGCTCGCGGCTTGCACGCCATCAGGGTCCTCGAAAACAAGAAGGATTTTACCCTCGACTCGTTGATCGCCGCCGCGTTCGACAGCTATCTCACATGGTTCGAGAAGCCGATGCCTGCATTGATCAAGGCTTGGGATCAGACGCCGGACAGCAATCCTCTAAAAGCGAAAACGGCCGAGCAGATCGCGATGCTGCGTAAATGGGATCTCCGCTGGGCGGTCGATTCCGTTCCAACGTCGCTCGCCGTATTTTGGGGCGAAGACATCCGGCGGCGCATGAGCGGAGGCGGCCGGCGCGGAGGCGGGTCCGTCGAGGACGCCTCCGCTGAGCAGCTCCTGGAATCGCTCGCGGCCGCGTCCGACAAACTCGCGGCCGACTTCGGGAGTTGGAAGACTCCGTGGGGCGACATCAATCGATTCCAGCGCCTCACTGGAGACATCGTCCAGCCCTTTAACGACGCAGCGCCAAGCATCCCGGTGGAGTTCACGTCGGCACAATACGGCTCGCTGGCCTCCTTCGGAGCGCGCGCTTATCCCGGCACGAAGAAATGGTACGGCACCAGCGGCAACAGCTTCGTCGCCGTGGTCGAGTTCGGCGATAAGGTGCGCGCCAAGGCCGTCACGGCGGGCGGCGAAAGCGGGCATCCCTCGTCGAAACACTTTAACGATGAGGCGTCCAGATACGCCACTGGAGCGCTGCGCGACGTTTATTTCTATCGCGACCAATTAAAAGGGCACACCGAGAAGGAGTATCATCCTTAAAACACAGACTTAAAACACAGACTAAAGTCTGTGCCACCTGCACGCAGTGATCACCTAATGGCATAGACTTTATGGTGTCAGCCAGGGGACGGGTTTTCAGCAACTACTCAGCTCGATCCTTGGTGGCACAGGCTTCAGCCTGTGATTTTTTGCTGAACAAAAATCGATTCTGATCGTCTAACCATCATGCTGGCAGACATTCGCTACGCCTTTCGCGGTTTTCGCCGAGCGCCCCTGTTCGCGATCGTCGCGGTCCTCTCGCTCGCTATCGGAATCGGAGCCAATTCGGCGATTTTCAGTGTCGTCAATGCCCTGCTGCTCCGGCCGCTTCCCTACCCCGATCCCGACCGCCTCGCCATCCTCTGGCTGCGTTCCCCGGGGATCAATATCCCCCAGGATTGGCCGTCGCCCGGCGAATTTATCGATGTACAGACCGCAAACCACTCGTTAGAGGAAATGTCGATCTCCCAAGGCGGAGGCGGAACGCTCGCCGGGCTCGATCAACCGGAGCGGGTCGAGTTTCTTCGCACTTCCTCCAGCCTGTTTCACCTGCTTGGCGCGAAACCTCTATACGGCCGTCTGCTTATGCCGGAGGACGACAAACCGGGCAAGGCTCCCATCGCGATTCTCAGTTATTCGATCTGGCAAAAGCTTTTCCATTCCGATCCGAACGTCGTCGGACGCAGCATCACCATCAACGGCGCGGGCGGCACCGGCTCGGGCGAGAACAAGAATCAGTTCACGGTTGCGGGAATCCTGCCGCGCGATTTTCTACTCAACGACGAAATCATGCCCACCGTATCCAGCACCCGCCGCATGGATATTTTCCTGCCTCTGCCGTTTGGCGCGGATGCGGTCAATCGCCGCGGTGACGAAAACTACAACATCATGGCGCGGCTGAAGCCCGGCGTCACGATGGCGCAGGCGCGCGCCGACGTCGCCGTGATCGCATCCCACATTCGCGAAAAAGATAAACGCGACCGCACCTTTACCATCGATGTGGTTCCGTTGATGGACCAGGTAGTCGGCGATGTGCGGCGCGCTCTGCTGGTTCTGCTCGGCTCGGTCGCGCTGGTGCTGTTGATTGCCTGTGCGAATGTCGCCAATCTTCTGCTTTCGCGGGCCACGGGACGGCAGAAAGAGGTCGCCGTCCGCACGGCTCTGGGCGCGAGCTGGACGCGCCTGGTCCGGCAGCTCCTGACCGAAAGCGTCCTCCTCAGCATCGCCGGCGGCGCTGCCGGACTCTTGATCGCCGAATGGAGCCTTTACATCATCCGCACGGTGAATCCCGGCAATATTCCGCGCCTCGACGTGATCGGCATCGATGGGACGGTGCTGGCGTTCACGTTCGCCGTTTCGATCATTACCGGAATCGTTTTCGGTCTCGCGCCCGCGCTGCGCTCGGTTCGCCTCGATCTCAATACCGCTCTCAAAGCCGGTGGACGGAGCTCGCAAGGCGACGGAGGATTCAGTCTTTCGCGCCATCGGCTCCGCGGATTGCTGGTGGTCTCCGAACTGGCCCTTTCGCTGATGCTGCTGATCGGCGCCGGGCTTCTGATCCGCAGCTTCACGCGATTGCAAAGCGTTTCTCCCGGCTTCAACCCCGATCACGTCGTCTCCCTGCGCTTGGGCGCGGGAAATCATCGCTTTCAGAGTAACGATGAAGCGAACGCGTTTTTTCGCGGCCTGATTGAAAAAGTCCGCGCGATTCCAGCGGTCCATTCTACCGGCACCGTCAGTTCCCTTCCCTTCACTTCTTCTGTCGGGTGGGGAGGCATCAATATCGAAGGCTACACGCCCCAGCCGGGCGAGGAAATTCAAGTCGATCAACGCGCTGCTTCCTCCGATTATTTCCACACCATGGAAATCCCTCTCATCCAGGGCCGGTTCTTTGACGATCACGATAGCGAGCCGAAGGCTCCGCTGGTTGGTATCGTCGACCAGAAATTTGCCGATCGTTTCTGGCCGAAACAAAGCGCGCTGGGAAAACGCGTCGACGGTCCTAAAAATTGGGTCACCATCGTCGGCGTGGTCGGCGTTGTTAAAGAATACGGGCTGGACGTCGATCCGCGCATGGTCTACTACCGCCCTGGCGCGGGAGGCGAGTATCTGGTCGCGCGCACTTCGCTCGATGCATCGGCGGTCTCCCAGAGCATCGTGCGGGCTCTGCGCGAAGCGGATCCTTCACGCCCCCTCTATGACGTCCGCACCATGCAGGATCGGATGAAAGACTCGCTCGCCCGCCAGCGATTCTCCACCATCATGCTCGGCGCGTTCTCGGTCTTCGCCTTGATCCTCGCGGCGGTCGGCGTCTACGGAGTCATGTCGTACCTGGTGACGCAAAGCCGCCGTGACATCGGACTGCGTATCGCCTTAGGAGCTTCGCGAAACACGATCCTGTGGCTGGTCGTACGCCAGGGTATGGAGCTGGCTATCAGCGGCATCGTCCTCGGAACCATAGGAGCATTCGCCCTCACGCGCCTGATGGCAAGCTTGCTATTCGGCGTCGGCGCGCGCGATGTACCTACGTTCTCGACGGTACCATTGATCCTCGGCGCGATCGCCCTGATCGCGACTTATATCCCAGCCTACAGAGCAACGCAAGTCGATCCTATGATGGTTCTAAGGGAAGAGTAACTTGGGCGGGCATGCGTTCGTCGTAAACTATTCTCTTCGGGACCATCATGCTCAATTGGAAATCCACTGCTCTATCGCTAACGCTGATACTCACCCCTGCCTTATACATGATCGCGCAGGAACCAGGCTTCCGCCCCGGCGCGCCCGGCGGTGCTGACAAAGGAATCCCCGCCGCCATCGCCCTTTCGAAAGAAGATCCTGCGGCCTTCGAACGCGGCGCCAAAGCGTACACCCAATACTGCGCCGGATGCCACGGCGCCACCGGCCGAGGCAGCGTCGGCGCGCCGGATCTGATCCGCTCCATTCTCGTCCTCGACGATGAGAAGGGAATCCTCATCGCGCCGGTTTTGAAGAACGGCCGTCCCGAAGAAGGCATGCCCAAGCTCGGCCTGACCGATCAGCAGGTCGCGGATCTGGTGGCGTGGCTTCATGTGCAAACGTACATGGCCGGTCACCGCACCACCTACGCGTTCCAGGACGTCCTGACAGGCGACGCGAAAAAAGGCGAAGTTTATTTCAACGCGAACTGCAAGAGCTGCCATTCCGCCGCCGGCGACCTTAAAGGGATCGGCGGCCGTTACGATGCGTTCAGCCTGCAAGCCAAGTGGCTCCAGCCCAGAGGCGGACGCGGCGGTCGCGGCGGTGAATCCTCAGATAAAAGCCAGATCATGGTCACTGTGACGCCCGCCAACGGAAGGCCGGTGCAAGGGGTCCTCGACCGCATCGACGATTTCAGCGTGTCCCTCCACGATTCGCGCGGCGAGTATCATTCCTTCACGCGCGACGGAAAAGTCCCCGAGGTTGACGTTCGCGATCCTTTGAAGCCCCATCTCGACCTGCTCGGTAAAATAACCGACCCCGACATTCATAACGTAACCGCTTATCTGGTGACCCTCAAATGAAATTTCTGATCTCTTCTTTACTCACCGCTGCCGTCATCTTCGCCCAGGGCATCACTCCGGCCGAGCTGCTGAAACCTCCCGCCGATTCCTGGCCGACGTTCAACGGCGATTATTCCGGACGCCGCTTCAGCCCTTTGAAAACGATCAACGATTCGAACGTCCAGAACCTCGCGCTCGCGTGGGCCACCCGTTACAACGGCTCCGGTGCAGGCGGCCGCGGCGGAATCAGCATTAAATCGACTCCTCTGCTGGTCAACGGCATTTTGTATTTCACGGCGCCCAACAACGTATGGGCCGCCGACGCGCGCACTGGCCGAGAGCTTTGGCACTACGAATATCCTGCCAACACCGGAAGCACCATCGGCAACCGAGGCGTCGGGATGTACGGCAACTGGCTGTATTTCGAAACACCGGACAGCAACCTGGTGAGCATCGACGCCCGCACCGGCAAGCAGCGTTGGAAGGTTTCCATCGCGGACCCGAAGCTCGACTACACCTCGACCGTCGCGCCCGTCGTGGTCGGCAATCATATCATCGTCGGCATCGGCGGCGACCATCTCGATAATCCCGGCTTCCTGCAATCGCGCGATCCCGAAACTGGCGCTCTGCAATGGAAATGGTGGACCACCCCCCGCAAAGGCGAGCCCGGAATGGAGACATGGCCAGACGAATATTCCGCCGCGCACGGCACCGGCCAGGCGTGGATTCCCGGCACTTACGATCCGGAATTGAACCTATATATTGTCGGCACCGGCAACCCGAATCCCGTGATGGCCGAAAAGAGCCGTAAAGGCGACAATCTTTATACCTGCTCCATCGTCGCGATCAATCCCGATACCGGCAAAATGGCCTGGTATTTCCAGCCCTCGCCGCACGACGTTCATGATTGGGATGCCGTCGAGACTCCCATCCTTTTCGACGGAATGATCGACGGCAAACCCCGCAAGCTGGTCGCCCAAGCCAGCCGCAATGGGTACTTCTTCGTCCTCGACCGCGTCACCGGAAAGAACATCGTCACCAAGCCGTTCATCGACACGGTGAATTGGGCGAAGGGACTCGACGCCAAAGGCCAGCCCATCCCCGACCCCAAAAAATTCCCGACCACCGATGGAGTGCTCGTCTCGCCCTCGTCAAACGGAGCCACCAACTGGCCCGCGCCCAGCTACGATCCCGAGACCGGATTGTTCTACGTAGGATCGAGCCGAACCTACAGCATGTATTACCTCACCGACACCGACGATCATCCCGAAGGATGGGGCGGACTCGATTCGACGGTCGGCAACGACGGCAGCGCCCTGCTCGCCATCGATTACCAGACCGGCAAAATCGTATGGCGGCACGACTGGCCGAGCGGCAACGGAGTCGCGCACAATCTGACCACCGCCGGCAAACTGTTGTTCACCGGCAACGGCAACAACCTGATCGCATTCAACGCCGCCAATGGAAAGATCCTGTGGCACGCCGGCCTGATGGCCGCCCCCAGCGCGGGCGCGATCACCTATATGCTTGACGGGAAGCAATACGTAACCGTAGCCGCCGGCGACAGCCTGTACGCCTTCACCGTAAATCAACCAGCGAAGTAGCCTTTTCAAGTGGGGCAGGTTCCCGACCTGCCCAGCCTGCGACGCGATAAGCCGGGGATTCTACTTCACGGCGAACGATATCTGAGCCGAAGCCCCCGCAACGCTGAGCGACACTCCCACGGATCCGGGACTTATCGTCGCAGGCACAACCGCGTTGATCTGAAAAACTCCCGTAGGCAACAAGGGAGCATCGCCCGCATAAAGAACCAAGGCCGTCTGCCCTCCAATACTCAACGCCGGCGAATTGACCGGAGCAGAATAAGGCGTCGATATCGCGAGATTGCCGTCGTTCAACTGCGGACTCATCGCGCCCAAACCGGTTCCATAGAAGGAAACAATCGACCCCCGCGGAGCCGGGTTCGCCGCGCTATTCACCGTGCCGTCCTGATTGAGGATCGACGTTGAAATTCCAGGCGCCGCACTCGCTTCTGGAATATACATCGGCCCCGACAGAATGTTGTCGACTTGTACTTGCACTTCTATCGGTGCTCCACTCGCCAGGTGGTAGGGAACAAAAACATTGATCTGCGTCGGCGTAATCGCGGTGATCGCACCGGGCTGTCCGTTGAACAGGACTTTCGTCCGGCCCATGGTGAACGGCATGGTGTTGTTCACCGGGGCGCTCACTTCGAGCCCGGTGACTCCAAAGTTCGCTCCGAAGATCGAGATCAGCTCTCCCGGCGCAATGGAGCCTCCCGAATAATTCACGGCGTTCACGATTCCGCCTTGCGAGATCACTGGCGCAGCCACTGGTCCGGAGCCGCTAACCCGGCGGATGCGATTGAACTCTTCGAAGTACAGATTCCCGTCGGGTCCGGTCGCAATCGAATCGAATGTCTCCATCGCAGCCGACTGCGCGGGTCCTCCGTCGCCTGAAAATCCGGTGAGGAAACCTACGTTGGCAATGCCCGTGGCATTGGATGTCGTCAAGTATCCATTGGACTCCCACGGATTCGCCGCAGGATCGAAAGTGAGCGAAACTTCCCCGAAATTCGGATATTTCAGGGTCAACGATCCGTCGTCGTTGACGACGTACGTATTCGGGCCGCCCTGGACCAGATAAACATTGCCCGCCGCGTCCGTGCCAAGTCCGAAGACAAAGCTGCCGCTGGTAATCGTCTGCCAGGTGCCGCCCGAATTCAGACGGGAAAGCGAGTTGCGGCCCGCGACGTACACGCGGTCCTTGCCATCGATCGCGATTTGCACCGGGCCTTGCACGGCCGGCGAGGGCATTACGTTCGCGATCGTGCCGTTCTGGCCGATCGAATAAATAAAGGAGGTCCCCTGCGCGACCCAGACGTTATTCTGGCTATCGACCGCGATGCTGCCCGGAGAAATGTTCGCGGTTTTCGCATCGCCGGAGGGCGCGGTGGTTCCGCAGGTTCCCGTTCCTGCGAACGTACTGAGCACTTGCGCCGCGCTGATTTTGCGGATCAGGCAGGCTCCAGTTTCACTGCCGTAAAGATCCCCCGTGTGGCTGAACGCGAGGTATCCTATGCCGAGGAACCACGCTTGATTGAGCGGCGTTCCATCGGGTGCCGGCTGCGGATTCCCTCCGGCGACGATGGTCTGGACGGATTGCGGAGTGAAGGTTTGAATCGTGGGAGCGGTCCCGTTAATCAGCGCTGCTATGTTCCCTTGCGAATCGATCGCGAACTGGTTGAAACCTCCCGCGGGCGTCGCCACTGGAGTACTCGTTCCATCGGGAGCGTACCGGTTTAACTTGCCGTTGATCAAGAGATACACGTTGCCGGCGGCGTCCGCCGAAACCAGCACGTTCACGTTAGGCAAGTTGGCCGGCAGCGTCACCAGCGTCGTCATGGTTCCGGCCGGCGAAATGCGAACTACCGTCGCATCGAACGGCTCCGAGAGAACATAAATGTTGCCGTCCGCCCCGGTGACTAGACCAGCCACATCGGGTAACTGAGCGAACAGTTCTATTTCGCCACCGGTGGTTACGCGCCAAATGCTGGAGGTGGTCTGCTGGTTGGAAATGTAGACGTTCCCGGCCACGTCAGCGACACCGGCACGCGCGATCGAACGGCTGGTCGCGGGACCCGTGGTATCGAGCCCCGGCACGGGAGGCTCGCCGTCTCCTGCAATGGTGGTGATAATGCCGTGCGTATCCATGCGGCGCATACGGTAATTGTTGGAATCGTAGAAATAAAGATTGCCGGCCTGATCGAAACTCGGCGTAGAAGGTGTGTTGATAAGCGCACTGACAGCGGGACCGCCATCGCCTCCGAAACCGGTGACACCGGTTCCAACGATGGTTTCCATAATCCCGTTGGGACGGATTCGGCGAATGACGTTATTGTTTGCGTCGCAGAAAACAATGTCGCCGGAAGGATCCCAGGCGAGGCCGTTAATGGTGGGAATCGCGACGCTGTTCGCGGGAACCCCGGAACGGATAACACCGCCGGCGTAAGTATCGACGATGAGCTGGGCGTGTAGCTGGCAGATCGCCAGCAGGAAAAGGAAACGAGGCACTAACTAAGTAGAGTCATACCGCTCAGGAACCGCTACCGCTTTAGCTCGTAATTCTGGAGGTTTCGGCCGAACGGGGGCTCCCACCATGGCATATTCGTGCGGATCTTCGGGCCGGCCCGTGAAAAGGCTCTTAATTTTTCTCGCCACCCGCCGCAGCAATGGGTTTAGGGGCATCATGTTGCGCTCCTTGGGTTTGAGTCTATCACGCCAGCCCGGCCGTGGTTTTTTCGCTTGACAATCTATCCCCTGACCCCCAATAATTGCTAACAATCGGGAGGCTGCCACGCTGCCTCCTCCTGCCTTTAGGAGAATTCTATGACCCTTCCAGTGAAACAACAAGAGGTACTTCTCAGCAAAGGTTTCTCGCGGCGGCAGGTTGGCCGGATTGCGAGCTTATTGACCGCTGGAGCGGCGCTGCCGTTTTACAACGAATTCGCGATGGCGCAGGACGCCGAGCGGAGGATGATGCGCGGAGCCGGCGGGGCGGGACGCATGAACGATCCGGACATGGTGCGCATCAGTTCCAACGAGAATCCAATGGGCCCCTGTAAAGAAGGCGTGGAAGCGATGGCGACCATCGCGCCTCTCGCTTGGCGCTATTCGCCGATCGGGCCGCACCAGGATTTTGCCAAAACCGTCGCAGGAATTGAGGACGTGCCGGAGGATCATATCGCGGCGTTCGCCGGATCGAGCGATCCCCTGCACCGAAGCCAGTGCGCGTTCACCTCGCCGGAGCATAGCTGGACCATGGGCGATCCCGGGTACGGCGCGGGAGCACCGGCCTTTATCGGATCGAAGCTGTTCCAGGTGCCCCTGCGGCCCGATTTCAGCCACGATGTTCAGGCCATGATCAAGGCCGATCCTGACGCGGGCGCTTATTACGTCTGCAATCCGAACAATCCAACCGGCACGCTGACGGCTCGCAAAGACATCGAGTTTCTTCTCGCCAACAAGAAGAAAGACGCGGTCGTCGTGATCGATGAGGCGTATATTCACTTCTCCGATCACGCGCAGCCCTCGAACGATCTGGTGGCGCAAGGCAAGGACGTCGTCGTGCTCCGGACGTTCTCGAAGATCTACGGAATGGCCGGAATCCGCGCCGGCTTCGCCATGGCCCGTCCGGATCTGCTCGCCAAGCTCCGTCCCTACGGCGCCGGCATGCAGCCGGTCATGGGTCTGACCTGCGCGACCGCCAGCATGAAGGTGAAAAATCTGGTTCCGGAGCGCCGCGCGCTCTGCAAACAGATTCGCGAAAACACGTTCGAGTTCCTGGAAAAGAAGAACATCAAGTATGTTCCCAGCGAAGCGAACTTCTTCATGATGGAAGTAAATCGTCCCGGCGCCGATTTCGCCAAGGCGATGGCCGATAACAAGGTCATGATCGGACGCATCTGGAAAGCCTGGCCGACCAAGGTTCGCGTCACGGTCGGTACGCAGGCTGAAATGCTGAAATTCCAAGCCGCAGTCTCAAAAATCATGGCATAGGCGTGTCTGGTGGCGCGAGCATCAGCTTGCAAGTAGGACAGGTCCCCGGCCTGTCCATGCCTAACGGCTGACAATACAGGCAGACTTGCGGCACTTGTCCGCCTGTTCCTTCAACAAATCAATTTGCGCGTAGGAAGTCTTCGGAAGAACTCCGCGATCTCGCAGTGAACTATACAGCCTGATGGCCTCTTCATACTCCGCCACCGCGCGCGGGAAATTTTTCATCTCTATGTAAATGTCCGCGCGCTCGTCGTGCGTGTCGGCCAAGTCCACCGTGTTGTTCCAGCCAGCCCCCGGACGCTCCGCCAGTTCCTTCCACAAAGCGATGGCGTGCTGCGATTCCTGAAGCGCAGCCGGCAGATCGTGCGTGCGGCGCAACTGAGCGGCAACCCTCTCCGTGATACTGGCGACAGCGACCGCAGCCCGATGATCATTGGGATCGGCCGCCGCGGCGGATTGGCGAAGCGCCTGCGCCTTACGATAAAACGCCAGCGCGGCGGCCTGATCGCCCAGCCGAATCGTCACCCAACCCAGATCGCTATAGTCGTAGGAAAGATCGAGCTGAGCGCGCGGCCCGCTGTTGGTCTTTAAATATTCCTCGTCAATCACGAGAGCCTGCTCGTACTCGCGCCGCCCTTCTTCATAACGCTTGACGACACCGTACAGCGCGCCGAGCCGTTTGTGCGCGAGAGCAAGATTGGCGCGCGCGCCCAACTCCCCAGGCTTGGCGGCGACGATTCGCTCCTGAGTCGCAAGGATGCTTTGGCGGATGGGAATCGCCTCGTCGTATTTCTTGGCAAAGGTGAGCAAATCCGCTTCGACGTACTGAGCGTCCGCCATCGCGAGCAGAAAATTCAGATCGTTCGGGTGCGCCCGCAGAGCGTCGGACGCGAGTGTCAGATTCTTATCGGCGAACGCACGCGCGTGCGCTCCATCGCCCGCCGCACCGTAGGCGCTGGCCAAGGATCGCGATGCGCGCAGATAATCGAGCCGCAGCGAATCGTCCTTGGGCGAGTGCGCCAGCAGCCGCCCGAGAATCTCTTCCGCCCTGCGATGACTTTCGAGCGCCGCCGACACCTTTCCCAGATTCGACATCCCACCATTGCCCTGCACGTCGCCGATGCGGCTGTATCCCAGAGCGATTTCGCGAGCGAGCCTGGGATCGCCCGCGGCCTCGTGCGACAGATTTTCCAGATATTCCAGAGCGCGCCTCACCAGCAGTTCGCGAGCCACCGTCGACCCCGGAAGCTTTTCGATCGCGTCGTGAAATTCGAACATCACCGAGTGGGCGAGCTTTTCGACGTCGTTAAACCGGCGCTGCGCGCGGCGCGCCTCGAACCACGACAATCCGGCGAAAGAAAGAATCAGAGCGGCGGCGAGCGCAGCGGCTGGAACGGCAATGCGGTGGCGGCGGAGAAATTTCCCCGCGCGATAAGAAAAAGTCGCGGCCCGCGCGTGAATCGGCTGACCGTCCATGTGGCGGCGAATATCGGCAGCGAACTCATCGACCGTGGCGTAACGCAGCCTCTGATCTTTCGCGAGGGCCTTCAGAAGGATCGTCTCCAGGTCCCCCGAAAGCCGGCGATTCCACTGCGAGGGCGGCACCGGTTCCATCTCGCAGACCACCCGGATCGCCTCGGCGAACGATGTATTCGCGAGTTGATACGGACGGTGCGAAGTCAGCAGCTCATAAAGAATCACACCGAGCGAATACACGTCGCTCGAAACCGTTTGCCGTTCGCCGCGAATCTGCTCGGGGCTCGCGTAGGCGATGGTCATCGGAGTCGGCCCGGCCTGCGTGATCTCCGTATCGGCATCGGTGTCGAGCACGCGGGCCAGCCCGAAATCCAGAAGCTTGGGATCGCCCGCCGGAGTCACCAGAATGTTGCCGGGCTTCAGGTCTCGATGAACGATCAGCTTCTGATGCGCGTAAGCAACCGCGTCACAAACGGAGAGGAACAGCGTCAGCCGCTGAGCGATTGCAAGCTGATGCTCCTCGCACCACGCGAGCAGAGGCGGACCCTCGACGTATTCCATCACCAGATAAGGCTGGCCGGTGGCCGTAGCTCCTCCGTCGAGGAGCCGCGCGATGCCGCGGTGTTCGAGCTGTGCCAGAATCTGGCGCTCCCGCCGGAAACGCTGCTCGAGATTGGGATCCGGCCGCGCGCTGGTGATCAGTTTAATCGCGACGCGCTTATCGTACTCGCCATCCGCCCGGTCCGCCAGATAAACCACTCCCATGCCGCCGCGTCCGATCTCCCTGAGAATCGTGTACGGACCGATCTGCGAGGGAGCCTGCTCCGGCGCATTCGCCCACAAGATCGATCCGGGCATCACCGCGGTATCGAGGCGATCGGCCTTGCTCTCCATCGCGAGCAGCGATTCGACGGTGGTTCGAAGCTCGGTATCGGCGCCGCACAGTCGGTCGAGAATTTCGGGACGCTCGGTAGGGTCCGCATCGAGGACACCGGAGAGGACAGACTTAACTTCGCTCCAGCGTCCGGGCGTCATGCAGGAGGCGTTCCTTCGATTTTCTGGAGCAGCCAGAGGCGCGCGATGCTCCACTCGCGCTTCACAGTCGCGGGAGAGATGCCCAGCACCTCTGCGGTCTCCTCGATGGTGAGTCCGCCGAAGTACCGCAGTTCGACCACGCGGCCCTGCTGCGGATCGAGCTCGGTAAGCTGCTCCAGCACCTGGTTGAGTTCCAGCACGTCGATGCTCGACGTCGTGAAAACGCCCAGCGCATCGTCCAGCGCGACGGCCTGCGCCTGCCCCTGCCGTTTCGCGGCCAGCCGGGCCTGCGCGTGATTGATCAGGATGCGCCGCATCATGGTCGCCGCAACTCCCAGAAAATGCGCGCGATTGCGCCAGTCGACCGCGTGCTGCCGGATTAGCCGGATGTACGCCTCGTGAACCAGCGCCGTCGGCTGCAGCGTATGGTCCGGCCGCTCATTCGCCAGAAAAAATCGGGCGAGGCGGCGCAGCTCCTCGTAAAGAGCCGGAGTCATCTGGTCGAGCGCAGCTTTGTCGCCGTTGCGCCAATTGATCAATAGCTGCGTTAGGTCCTGGGGCGCTGTCACTCTGGTCCTTTTCCATATTACCGGAACTTTCCCGCCCTCCCCGGTGTCAGAGAATCAATTCATGCTTGAACTGCGTTCTGTCTCGAAATGCTTCTCCAGCATCACCGCGGTCGATAACGTCAGTTTTTCGGCGCGCCCGGGCGAAGTGACCGGCTATCTGGGACCGAACGGTTCCGGCAAATCCACCACCATGAAAATGATTACCGGGCTCATTGAGATGACCTCCGGTGAGATTTTATTCGAAGGCCAGCGCATTCAGAACGACCTGATCGGGTACAAGCAGCGGATGGGTTATGTACCGGAAGAGCCGCATCTGTACGCCCATCTTTCCGGCCAGGAGTATCTGATTATGGTGGGTCAGTTGCGCGGCCTCGACGCGAAGACCACCGCCCGCTGCATCGATGGGCTGCTCCGTTTGTTCCTGCTCCACGGCGACCGGCATGCGCCGATTTCCGCGTATTCGAAAGGCATGCGCCAGAAGATTCTTTTATCGGCCGCGCTGCTTCATAACCCCGATCTTCTTTTGCTGGACGAACCTTTTTCGGGCCTCGACGTAGGGTCGGCGCTGGTGTTGCGCAGCCTGATCCAGGAACTGGCGGCGCGCGGCAAAGTGGTGCTGTTCAGCTCCCATGAGCTGGAGACCGTCGAACGGGTCTGCTCGCGGGTGGTCATTCTGCATCGCGGAAAAATCGTCGCCGACGATTCCATCGCGCATCTGCGCACGCTGATGGAACTGCCGACGCTCGAAAGCATCTTCTCGCAACTCGCCGTCGAGCAGGATACGGCGGCGATCTCGCGCGAAATTGCGGATCTGATACGCGCATGACCAAGCTGCAATTTCGCGTGCTATACCGGCAGTTCCTGTTCCGCATGGTCGACCTGGAATTGCTCTCCGCATCGGCTCAGGGCGATATCAGCAAACTGCTGGGCCAGTTCGCCGGGTTGCTGGTCTTCTTCAGCTTCGCTTGTTCGTTCGGCTCATTGATCTTCGACCGCGGCAAGCTGAGCCCCCCGAAGCTCCAATCGGCTCTCTGGGGGATGGAGCATTTCTTTATCTCAACCACGCTGCTGGTGGTCGGCCTGTTCTCGGTCCTGAGCTGGGATTCGACTTTTCCGGACCGTCGCGACGTGCTGGTGCTGGCTCCCTTGCCGATCCGCGCCCGCACTCTGTTTCTCGCCAAGATCACCGCGGCGGCATCGGCCCTCAGCCTCACCGTTGTGGCGATGCATTGTTTCGCGGGCCTGGGATGGCCGTTTCATTTCATCCCGAAAGGCGGCAATGCACTCCGATCGCTGGCCGCCTACTGGATCACGATGTTTGCCGCCGGAGCGTTCAATTTCTGTTGCGTACTCGGCGTCCAAGGCTTGGCAGCGCAACTCCTGCCGAGGCGATATTTCCTGCGCCTGTCGGCATTTTTGCAAATGGCCGCATTCTGCTGGTTCGTCAGCTCCTACCTTCTGGAACCGAGCATCGTTACGCCAAGCGCGTTCGCTGCGCCGCAGAATCAGAGGGCGCTCGAATGGCTCCCTTCCTATTGGTTCCTCGGATTTCTTAATCAATTAAATGGATCGATGCATCCCGCGTTTACCGCCCTGACTCGCCGGGCGTGGATCGGGTTGGCCGTCGCCTTCAGCGGAACGGCCGTGGCCTACGCGCTGTCGTATTTCCGCACGCTGAAGAAAATCGTGGAAGAGCCGGACATCGTCGCAGGATCGGGCGGAGTGCACTGGCTGCCTGGTTTCGGAAATTCGCTCGAAACCGGAGTCGTGCAGTTCAGCATCCGCACGCTGGCGCGCAGCCGTCAGCACCGGGTGATGCTCGCGTTCTTCCTCGGACTTGGATTCGCCCTGCTGGTTTTTGTATTGAAAAATCCCGGGCCGAAGGATGCAAGCCTGAGGGCGGAATTGCCGCTGCTGTTCACCACCGTTGCCGTGATGTGCATTACGGTGGTGGGAACACGCGTGGTATTTTCCATGCCGATCAGCTTGCGTGCCAACTGGATTTTCCGGGTGACGCAAGTCAGCAGCGTGCGCGAGTATATGGCTGCGATACGGCGCCCTTTGTTCGTTCTCGGCGTCGCCCCCGTGTGGATTGTGTCCGCCGCGCTACTGTTTTCGATGTGGCCGTGGCAGTTGGCGGCCGATCACCTGGTAGTGCTGGGATTATTAGGAGCCATCGTCGCTTACGTCTGTCTGGCCGCGTTTCGGAAAATCCCCTTTACCTGTTCGTATCTGCCGGGGAAATCGTATCTGCACATGGCTTTTATGACCGCGATGTTTCTGATGCTATTCATTGTCAGAGGGGTTGTTTTGGAGAGCCAGGCGCTTCAAAATTCGACGCTCTACGCGATCATGGTTGCCGTCCTTGCGGTCGCGGCGCTGGCCGCCCGGTGGTGGGCCGTTTCACGCGCGAATGAAGAAGACGCCGTCGTCCAGTTTGAAGAAGTACAGGCTCCTATTCTTCAGACCTTGGGATTGAACCGCGATGGAGTCGTCACCACCGAAGCCGCTTCGGCGCACAACAGCCATGCCTGCTGACACAATGCTGTCAGTAGGCCCGCCGCACAATCGAACCATGACACAACCTCTTAGCTGGTTCGAAATTCCCGCACTCGACTTCGCGCGAGCGCGTTCCTTTTACGAGAAACTCTTCGGCGTCCAATTGACGGAGGGCATCGCCGGACCAAACGTCGTGGGGGTGTTTCCCTACGACGAAGCAAAAGCCTCCGGCGGCTGCGTGATGAAAGGTCCGTTCCTGGCGCCATCGAACGAAGGCGTCATCATCTATCTGAACGCGGGCGATTCGCTGGACGACGCGTTGAACCGCGTGCAGCCTTCAGGCGGTGAGATCGTGTTTCCGAAGACGGCGGTTCCCAACATCGGCTTCTTCGCGCATATCAAGGATACGGAGGGCAACCGCGTCGGTCTGTTTGCGGTGAAATAAGGAGGTGCGCAGAGCGGACCGGCTCTTTCAAATCGTGCAGCACCTTCGCGCGCGGCGGCTCACCACCGCCGCGCAGTTGTCGGACTGGCTCGAAGTTTCGCAGCGCACCGTCTACCGTGACATTCGCGATCTCTCGTTATCCGGCGTACCCGTGCAAGGCGAGGCAGGCGTCGGCTATCGCATTGATCGCGCCTACGATCTGACGCCTCTCATGTTCACTCCGGACGAAGTCGAAGCCGTGGTGGTCGGCCTGCGCATGGCGGAAGCGTTCGCCGGACCGTCGCTGCGGTCGGCTGCGCGTATGGCGCTCGATAAGGTTGCGCTCGCGCTGCCTCAGCAAAGGCGAGCGGAAATCGAGCGGCCGCAGCTTTTTGCGCCGACATTTCATCTGGATCCCGCACTTGGAGAGAGAGTAGAAATGGTGCGCCAGGCGATCGCTGTGCGCCGCAAGCTGGAGGTATCGTATCGCGACAAAAAGGAACAGCAGAGCCGGCGCGTACTGCGTCCTCTGGGCTTGTATTTCTGGGGAAACGGATGGTCCGTCGCCGCGTGGTGCGAATCGCGCCAGGATTTCCGCAGTTTCTGGCTGCACAAAATGAGCTCGTGCACGCCGCTCGAAAGCACGTTCGAAATGGAGCAGGATAAGTCGCTCGCGGAATTTTTGCGCTCCGTGGGAGCTACTGCTTAAAGGTAGTTTTCAAATGAATATCCACCGCCGCCAGCGCCTTCGATAAAGGGCAGCCCGCCTTCGCTGTGGCCGCGGCCGCTTCGAACGCAGCGGCATCGATACCCGGAACCTCGCCAACCGTTTCCAGTTCGATCTTCGTGATCGCGAAACCGCCTTCCACCGGATCGATGTGCACGGCCGCCGTGGTGTGAATGCTTGCGGGAGGATGACCGTCCTTCGTCAACACGCCGGAAAGAGCCATAGAGAAACAGGCCGCATGCGCCGCGCCGAGCAACTCCTCGGGATTAGTCCCGCCGCCGCCTACGAACCGCGATTTGAAACTGTACGCGCTATCTAGCGCGCCCGTCTCCGTTTTGACGTGCCCTGTTCCCTCTTTAACCGTGCCATTCCACTGTGCTTCCGCGTGACGAATCATGATTGTTCTCCTGTCTCCAGTCTACCGGTTTCGTCTAAGATCGTGAGATATGGCGAAACCAACTTTTGATCCTGGCTTAACGCAGCAATACGCCGGACCTCTGCGGCGGACCATCAATAAAGATGGCAGTTTCAACGTTGAGCGGCGAGGGACAGGTTGGCGCGACATTCATCCTTATTTGTTCCTGATCAGCATACCGTGGCCCGCATTTCTGGCGCTGGTGCTCGCGGCATATTTCGCGGCGAATATCATTTTTGCGACGCTCTATTATTCTCTGGGACCAGGCCATCTTCAGGGCGGCGACTCGCCGCACAACTTCGATCGTTTTCTGATCGCGTTCTTCTTCAGCGCCCACACGCTGACCACGGTCGGCTATGGAAACGTCGCCCCGGGCTCGATCTCCGCCAACATTCTCGCCGCGATCGAAGCGCTGATCGGACTGTTAGGATTCGCTCTCGCCACCGGCATCCTTTTCGGACGTTTTTCGAGGCCGTCGGCACGAATCGGATTCAGCGAAAATGCGTTGATCGCTCCTTATCAAGAGCGCACCAGCTTGCAATTCCGGATCTTGAACCGTCGTCCGAACGCTCTGATGGAGATAGAAGCCTCCGTGATTCTGATGCAAGTGGAAGGCGAGCCGGGCAAACAAAAACGAACGTTTCAACCCTTGGCCCTGGAGCGCGACAAAATCGATTTCCTGGCTCTGACCTGGACCATCGTCCATCCGATCGATGAATCCAGCCCCTTGTTCGGAAAAACCAATGAAGACGCGGTGCAGAAACAAACCGAAGTAATTATCCTGATTAAAGGATTCGACGAAACATTCAGCCAGGGAGTGCGCGCGCGCTATTCCTACCGTTATGACGAACTAATCTGGAATGCGAAGTTCACCCCCGCATTCGACTTCGATGAGACCGGAAATATGGTGCTGAATATCGACAAGGTGGGCAATTACCAAGCGGTGGAACCCGCGGCGTGAGGGACGATAGCCCCGTTGTGTGAAAAGTCGTTCGACAGGCGAAACCGCCTGTCCCACCGTTCTGTAACCGCTTGCTTTGTCGTGGTGGGGCAGGCGGTTCCGCCTGCCAATTCGCAGATCCCAGCGGCTATTCACACAGACTGGTCAGTGCGGGGATCGGCTACCGCACGACGACTTTAGTCAGGCCCGCATTGCCGGCGGCGTCGAAGACTCGAATCACGACGAGATGCTCGCCCGAGGAAACTTTGTCGAGGCGGATCAGAAAACGTTCGCGCGCGGAATCCGTGACTCCGTCTTCGGCTTCGACCGGCATCCACTGGCCGGCGTCGAGTGAGTATTCGCAGCGGCGCAAAACGGAGCCGCGATCCTGCGCGTCCACATCGATCTCGACCATCGCCCCATTGCGCCGGGCCCCGCTCGCGGTGACCACGGGCGGCGTGCTGTCGATCAGGATGGGAGCGCTGACCAGCTCCGCTTCGCGGGCCAGATTGGCCGGATTCGAAAGCGCGTCCGACGCCACGACTCGAAAATAATAGCGCCCGTCGGCGAAAACGTCAGCGTCCAGCAGGTAGGTATTTTCGGTCATGTTGGCGCGAATCAGTTTCCAGCGGCTCTCGTCTTCGCCGCGAAAATAGAGGTTGTAAAGCAGGCGATCGCCGTCGGGATCATCCGCCTGCCAATAGATTTGCACCTGCTGGCCGGGGATTCGGGAGAGCGTTTGCGAGGGCGTTCCCGCAGTGGCCGGAGCGTCGCCGGAGTCGGTGACGGTAATTGCGTAGCTCGCGGTCGCGGCCGCTGCGGTTGCCGGTCCCGATTTCGAGGAACCGCTGACGGCGGTCACGTTAATGCTGCGCACGTTCGGCGGGGTATTTTGGGGCAAATACGCGATGGTCACACTGTCCAGCGAAGGCGCGGACGCCGAGGTCCCGGAGAATTCGGCTCGCCATTGAATGTAGCGCGCGTTCGGACTGGTGATGGCCGCGCGGTCGGGATCGGTCAGCGGAGCGGACCAGTCGCTCCAGGTCGCGTCCGGTCGCAACGAATTTCCACTACGCGTTTTGAAGGCGATGCCGTGCGCGTCGCCGCGCCAGGCGATGCGGCCCCAGCGCGCGACGGTGGAGGAGTCGTGCACCGGAGACTCAAACCACCCGGTCGGAACGGTGCCTGTGTCGAGGCGCAGTATTTTCCCGAGATTGCCGGTGGCCGCGAGCAGGGCGCCGCGCGATTCCAGCAGCCGCGTCGCTTCGCCTTCATTCGATTGCGCCAGCAGAGTCGCTTTCCGGTCGTGATCCAAGCGGTAGAGCCGGCCTTGGACGTCGGTGACAAACAGCAGCGAGGAGTTGAACATCGCCACGTCGTAAATATTTTCGTCCTTGGAGCTCCACAGCGTCTCGACGGTGTTATCCGCGTGGATCACATAAAGGGCGGATTTATCGACGCCCGCGTATTCGACCGATGAAGCGGGGGTGGAAATGGTGGGCAGGGTGACGGAAGTTTTCACGGATTCGGGCTTCGGCGCCGGCGCGAGCCCGGCCTGCTGATCGGTCACTGTGACCGTGGCGATCACGGGCGCGATGGCGCTGGCGCCCGCGGCGTTCGCTCCGCCATTCGCGGCGCCAATTCGCCGGGCGACGCTTCCGCCCAGCGCGGCGACATAAAGATTGCCATCGGCGGCCGGCACGATCGCGCGGATTTCGGGAAGATTCGCGTCGTACAGCACGAAGGCTTTGTTTTGCGCGGTGATGCGGTAGAGGATTCCGTTCGGCTCGCTGCCGGCCAGCAGGGCGTTTTTCGAATCGAGTTCGAGGCAGGTCACGTGGGACTGACCGGTTTCGTAATACACACTGCCCTCACCCGCGGACGTCACGCGAAATATTTTTCCCTGGTCGCCCGTGCCGACGAATAGAGATCCGTCGGGCGCGGCTTTCAATGCCCAGATGTAGCGCGCGCCGGGCGAGAAATACTCCGTTGCAGAGCCGTTTTCGATGCGATAGACTTTTCCGTCCGGCGAGGTGCCGGCATAGACTACGCCCTTGGAATCCACGGTCACTGCGAAGATTTCCGACTGGTCGGAGGTCCAGACCAGCGTGGGTTTTCCCGCCGCATCCAATTTATAGAGACGTCCGCGATGGCCTGTGCCGAGATAGAGCGATCCGTCGGGCGCTTGGGCGACGCTCCAGATCTCGGGCTGTCCTGAGTCGAATAAGGTATCGAGTTTCGAGCCGAGCGTCAGGCGTCCATCGCGGGTGAGCGACAAGCCGCTGATGCGTCCGCGCAGGAAGTCCTGATAACCGGTCATCTCCCAGGTGGTGGTGGTCGCCGCGAAGGAGGTCGCGACAGTCAGGAGAAGCGAAGCCCACTTCATTGGTCCTTCACCTCGACCTGGACGGTTTTCGAGCCGGTCACCACGTTCTCGCCGGCGGGAACTTCGATCTCGGCGAGTTTCGATCCGCGCAGATTCGGAAGATTCGTCGCCTGCGTCTGCGCGCGATTGAGAATCATCGCTACTGATGGCGGAGGGCTGGGAAGATCGCGGCCGTCAACGGTGTAGGCCGCTTCGTTTCTCCAGACACGAATGTACGCTTTGGTATTCGCGCGCAAACCGTTCAGAAAACTCAACACTTGCCCGGGCGAATGATATTGGAGGCCGATGGAGGCTCCGAACTCGGTCATATTGGTGGTTGCCGCGTCGGCTGCGGTGAAGTTGATGGGCCCGAGAGGCGCGCCGACCGGGACGCGATAGAGAATCTTATGCTGGGACTCGACGCCATTCTCGCCTGCGAGGGTCACGATCAGCTCGACGTCCTCACCTGGACGGACGGCGCGTGGGGCTGCGATGTCGGCGATCTGCACCTGGCTTTTGCGGTCAACTGGATCGACATCCAGCGTGATGCCTTTCAGCTTAAAGGCGTCGAAACCGCTGGACATCGCGTAATTGAGCGACGTTCCGACGCTGAGCGCGGCCAGAGCGGGCACTGCGACGTCCCCGCTATATACGTTGTCGACGCGCACGCTGCCGCCTTCGAAATCGAGATGGCCGCGAATGGAAAAAGTCGATCCGCCCTGCGCGCGCTCCGTGGCGTCGATCGCGGAAAAAAGAGCCATCTGCGCGACCAGAGGGGTCATGACGCGATCCTGGATTACGCGCATGTGATACACATTCTTGCCGACGCGGATATCGACCGGAGTCATGGCCGCGCGGCGGCCTACAACGCCTGAAACAGCCGTGCTGCGATCGTCGGTGAGAGTGCCCATCCATTCGCGGGCGGCGGAGATTTTGAAAGAGCTCGATACGTTGGGCAGCAAGGCCAGAACCTCGGCGCGGGCAAACGGAATATCGCTGGGGCCGGCGTCCAGGAAGCGGTGCCCGAAGGCGTAAATACGATCGCCTTCGATGTAGGTGACAGTTCCATCGGCGCTGATGCTGTAATCGCCAGAGAGAAGTTGCGCGCTGATCATGGAGCCCGGCTGGATGCTCTTCGGGTCGCCCATGACGCCGACTGGATTGCCGCCGCCGGTTACGCCCTGGCGCGGATCCATGCCCATTTCGCGGAGCTGCGCGCCGAAGTGTTCGAGTGTCGCGGAGGTGAATCCGGAAAACGAAACCGGCGTGGCGATTTCTTCCAGGCGCGCATCGCGGGCGACGAAACGCTGGCGGGCCATCATGCGCGGACCATCGGGCTCGACGCGCAGCATGTCTTCTATGGGCCGGATTCCCGCGATTGCATCCTTTGAATAAGGAAAGCTTAGCGCCACTGCGCCGGCGAGTTTGCCGTCGATATAGACGGGCGATCCGCTCATGCCCTGCATGACGCCGGTTTGCGCGAGCGGCCCACCTTTGAGACGGCCGAGGATAATCGATTCTTTGGGACCGAGGTTTTCGAGGACGCCGAGGATTTCCACGTCAAACTCCTCGACGCGCGAGCCGGAGAAAACGGTGCGTCCAATTCCGTGCTGACCGGGGCGGATGTCTTTCAGGGGAAAAATCGCGGGCGCAGCCTGCGCGCATGCGCAGAACACGTGAATCGTGGCGGCGATGATGAGCCCGCCGATAAAACGGAGCGGTGGCACGCTTTCATTGTAGTTGCAAAATGAAAACGATCACACTTCGGCTGTGCCTGCGCGCTAACAAATTTTCAAAGATCACTTTCTAAAGCGACGGGCGGCCAAACTGCGCCGCCCGCCACCTCTGACTAGTCAGCCGCACCCCCGGCTCGCAAGGCCGGGCGTACGATTTGTCCCGAAAGACCGTCTTTTACAACGATCCGCCGGGCGGGGCGCCCTATCCGGGTTATCAAGTTTCCACGGCAAACTCCACTGAAAGAGACGTAGGTTCTCCCCAATTCACATTGGCGATTCCATCAGGGACTCGAGTAATTGATGGGTCGCGCACCAGGCGTTTATCGGGATACCCCTGGCTTCTTGATTGAAGGTTATCCGAGGATTTTTGGGGTTGAGGCGGATGAAAGTGGGAAGTTATAGAATCCACGGGAGATGGAAAAATATTTCACGCCGAGACGCAGAGGGCGCGGAGAAAACATTTCACGCAAAGGCGCTAAGCTCGCAAAGAAGAGGGCGATACAATTAGGTGTTGCGACTATTGTGGGCTGCTACCGGGGCCGTGGTGGGAATTGTTCTGGCCACGGTGTTTTTCAGCGTTGACCGGCGCGGATTGCCGATCCGAACTTTGGATGCGCCGGCTATGGTCCGGGAAATCCAGGGGCTTAGCGAGTTGGTTTCCGTTAAGTACACGGTGCAGAAGGTCGTTGGCCTGGAAGAGAAGAAGACTCCGTTGGGCGCGGAAAAATTACTGTTGATCGTGCAGGCCGAGGTGCTAGCGGGGGTCGATCTTTCTAAGGTATCGCCGGGCAGCCTCAAGATTTTGGCGGGGGACAACATTAAAGTCGCGCTGCCCGCGGCGGAGATTTTTCACATCGTGATCGACGATAAAGAAACGAAAGTCTGGGACCGGCAGATCACCTGGTGGACGCCCTGGGTTTCGCCCAATCCGGATCTGGAGCGGCAGGCGCGGCTCGCGGCGGATGCTTCGGTTCGGCAGGCGGCGCTCGATATGGGCATTCTCGATCAGGCGCAACGCAATGCGGAGAACGTGATTCGAAACCTGTTGCAGACGCTGGGGGCGAAGTCGGTTACCGTGGGGCCAACGTAGCTCCGCGATCCGGTTCGACCAGCAGCCAGGTGATCGATCCGGCGAGGCACAGCGCCGCGGCCACCAGGAACGAAGCGGTCCAGCCGAATTCCTTCGCGATCCAAGGCGTGAGCGAAGAGGTGAGCGCGCCGCCCAGTTGCGCGCCCATGTTGATCACGCCCGAAACCGATCCGGCGGAGCTTTTTCCGATGTCCGCGCTGACGGACCAGAATGAGCTCTGCGCGATATAAAGGGCGCCCGCGCCGGCCGCCAGGACGAAGCTTGCTAGACGGGCGCTTTCGACCTGTGTGCCTAGCGCGACGAAAACCGCGGCAAAGGCAACGGCGATGGATGCGAGGCGGCAGCGGCCGATCTTTTTGCCATGCTTCTTGGTAATGGTGTCGCTGAGCCATCCGCCGAAGGTCGATCCAATGGCCATGGCGAGGAAAGGCAGCATGCTGTAGTAGGAGCTCGATTTGAGATCGAGGCCGCGGACTTTGTTCAGATAGATGAAAAACCAACTGAGGAAAATATAGGCGGTGTAGCCGAAGCAGAAGTAGCTGAAGGCGACGGCGAGAACATCGCGGTTGGAGAAAATGGCGCCCCAGTCGAGTTTCGCGCGGCCTAGTTTTGGATCTTCCGGAGGCAAGCCGGCTTCGATGTGCGCTAGCTCCGCGGGCGAGACCCAGGGATGCTGGCGCGGACGGTCGCGCGCGAGGACGAACCAGATTGCGCCGGCGGCAAGTCCGATGCTCGCGCTGGCCCAGAAGGAGGCGCGCCAGCCTCCGTGCTCCAGGAAATAGACGATCAGGCGCGGAGTGACTCCGGCGCCGAATCCGACGCCCGCGAAGATGATTCCGTTCGCGATGCCGCGTTCGGTGGAGGGAATCCACGCGGAGACAATGCAGTTGGTGGAGGGATAGACTACCGCTTCGCCCACACCGAGCGCGAAGCGAATCGCGATGAGCGTTGTCAACAGGGCGGTTAGCTGCGGAGAGAGAAGGGTGATCAGGACCGTGAAAATGGCCCACCAAACGACGCCGAGGGAGAGGACGAGGCGAGGCCCGTAGCGGTCGGCAATGCGGCCGCCCGGGGCTTGGAAGATAGCGTACCCGAGCACGAAGGCGCTGAGGATGTAGCCGAGCTGAATATCGGTGAGGTGAAACTCCTCCTCAATGGCGCGGCCGGCGATCGAGAGGTTGACGCGGTCGAGGTAGGCGATCGCGGAGACGATGAACATCCAGCCGACTAAGATCCATCTGAACATTTCTTATGCAGTATAGCGGCCGGAGGGATCGCCAAATGAAAACGCGGCCCTGCTTGGTGCAAGGCCGCGTAATTGTTGAGGTTGTAGTGTTAAGTGTTATGTGTTAACGGCGTCCGCCGCCACCGTGCGAACCGCCTCCGCCACCACCGCCGTGGAAGCCACCGCCGCCGCCACCTGAGGAGTAGCTACGGGACGGAGCCGAGTAGCTACGGGAGGGAGCAGAGGAGCTCCGGGAAGGAGCCGAGTAGCTTCGTGACGGAGCGGAGTAACTGCGAGCCGCTGACTGGCCGGCGTAGCCGCGATTATAGGACTGGGCTCCTGCACCACCGCGGTAGGCTTGTCCAGCTCCAGCGCGATAGCTGTTGGCGGTTGCGCCAGATCGTAAGCCGGCACCCGCGCCGGACCGGAAACCGGCTCCGCCTGCTGCGCGGCTGTTTGCCGCAGTGTTATAGGACCGGCTGTATCCAGCGCGGCCGGTTGCGACCGAGGATCGGCCGTAGTTATGAGCCCAGGCACGGTTTCCTGCGAATCCACCCCGGTAGCCGCCAAAACCATAGCCGTAACGGCCGAAGAATCCGCCGTTCACGAAGAGGCCTCCGCCGAACCAGTTAAATCCCCAGCCCCATCCGCCCCAGCCCGGCCAGCCGACATAGAGGCCGCCGAAGGGAATTCCGAATCCGAAACCGAATCCGTAGGTCGGATAGTAGAGCGGAGGATAATAACCGTAAGCTGGCGGGCCCCAAACGTAGGTGGGGTCGTAAGTCGGCACATAAATCGTCTGGGGATCGGCCGGCTGAATGCTAATCGCCGATTGGCCATTTTGATTTTGCGTGGTCACGGTTTCCTGCGGAGTAGTTTGCAGTTTCCCGTTCGCCTGAGCGCGGGCACGCAGCCGTTGAATGGCCGCCATGACATCAGTCTGCTGACCGAGGAACGCGTTGCCGAGGTCCGTGGTCCACCGCACGTCCTGATTCAATTTGGCGAGAACATCAGGGAACGCGACCAGCGCTTGCACGCTGGGATCCCAGTTCTGCTGCTTAGCAGCATCGATCAGCGCAGTGCCGGTCAAGCTGCGGTTCTGCTGCAACCACTGATTGGCCTGCACCACTTCAAGAGGATACGTAGACGCCACCAGCACCTGGCTCAATAAAGGGTCAGGATAAAGCGCAAGAGGCGCTACCAAATTATCCAACTGCGGCGCGGTGAGGGCCGAATGCGGTACGGCCTGCTGCTCCGCGGGAACAGCTAGAGGAGCGTCTTGCGCTACTGCCGTCCCGATCGGAACGAACAGCACCGCCGCGGCCGCCACGATCTGGAAAAACGACTTCCTAGTAGAGCCTTTCATCTTTTGCCTTCTTTCATCCATCCACTATGTTAGATGGACCGCGCAGCATAAAGGTAACGAATGATTATCGCATAGAATCATGGAGATAGCGATGAATCTTTTATCATTTTGCTAAAATTGCATCGCCGGGAAGCTCACCGCCACCAGCGCCGTTCGATTTAATAGGGACTTATTGCTATCAGAGCCGCTTCAGAGGCACAACTTCCAGCGGGCGCCGGATTGGACTGGGAGTGAAGCTTGCCGATTTCTGCGCGAGCCTTTTCCAGGTCGGCACGAAACTCCTGGATTCCGTGGAGGGCGGCGACGACAGAGGAGCCGGCGAGTCGTCCCGCTTCGATGGCATCCACGTCATGAACTCCGCACACTACGCGGCTCTCTCCGAATGTTCTGGCGCGGGTAAGAAGCTGAGTGGCGTGTTGCGGATCGATTTCGGAGAGAATCAGAGCGAAGGCCCAGGAGATGGTCGCGTGGCTCGATGGATAGTCGAAGGACTTGGCAAACGCCGGGGTCGCGGTGATGCAAATCGGCCCTTCGTCTACCAAAAAGGGGCGCTTACGTTGAAAGTGATCCTTCGCCGGATCGGTGGCGTTCATCGCATCGGTAAAAACGCGCGCCAACAACTTTACGAGGTGCGGCGCGTTGTCGGCTTTCAGCTCCACACCTATGGAGCAATGGAAGGCGGACAGGATTGCCGCGACGGACAGCTTATCGTCCCTCTGGGCGAGTTTCCATCGGTCCGAATCGAGCAGGGCACGCGTGTCCCGGAAGACCTGACGATCCATATTGTCGCGCGCGCTTCCTGGAGCGGGATTGGCAGGCAACACATGGATCAAATCCGGAATCGAAGAACCGGCCAAATACCCTGGCGCCGGCGCCGCGGGTTGCGGATAGAGCGGGAAAGCCAGCGTGGAAATCAATAGGGCGATGATTTTCATTAGCCTTATCATCACAAACTTAAGCACCGCGGGCGAAGGAGCGGGCAGACGCCGGACTCGTGGATTCAGAAAGTGAATTTCGCTCCGAGCTGAACCAGCCGGGGCGCTGCGGCGCTCACGACTTGACCGAAGGTCCCGCTGCTGATATTTCCATCGACGGCCTGGGGGCCGAAGAACTGCGCGTGGTTGAAGACGTTGAACGCTTCGAAGCGGAATTGAATGGACCTTGTTTCGCTCAGTTTCAGATTTTTCAGGAGAGCCATATCGAAGTTCGCCATCCCCGGTCCGTAGAAATACCGCCGGGACGCGGTCCCTGGAGTGCCGAGGGCGTTGTCGGTGAACAGGGCGGTGTTGAAATAGGACTGCCCGTTTCGGGGATGGTGATTCAGCGCCAGGGGACCTTTGGCAACATCGGGCTCATCGATGCCGAAATTATTGATCCCGTTCGGCTCCGCTCCCAGCAGCGAGTTGTCGCCGTAGTTAATCAGCGTCACTGGCATGCCGGAGGTCAGGCGGGTGATTCCCGAAAATTCCCATCCCTGGGTCCAGCGGTTTTTGGACTGGAAGAGATGCTCCAGGGGAAGCTGGTAATTGTAGCTCACCACAAAGTTCTGGCGGATATCGAACGCGGAGAGAGCTTTGCTGAGCGAGGGATTCAGCGGGTTGACCTCTTCGCCTAAGTTGGAGGATTGATCGAGCGACTTGCTATAGGTATACGCTGCGAGCATCTGCAAGGGTCCGCTGGTATGGCGCAGAGTTACTTGTAGCGAGTTGTAGCTGGCGTTGCCGATGGTGGTCTGGTTGGTATCGCTTCCGAAATTCGGACCAAGCGGCCCTCTGGTTCCGTTGATCACCTGGCCTGATGCGGTTGTGAAAACGTTACTTTCGTTGAAGGGCCCGCATGGGGTTTGACCGGGCGCGAGATTCGCAGGATTGCTGAGTTGCAGGCACAGCCCGGGATTACCTGGATTCGCTTCTTGCAGCACCAGGAGATGATGCGACTGGGTTCCGACGTAACCGACGCTCAAGAGCGTGTTATTTCCGAATCCGCGCTCGATCGAGAGCATGTACTCCTGCGTGTACGGAATCTTGTTGTTGGTCGGATAGCCGGGAATACCGCTGATCGGTTCGAACTGAGACCAGTCGATACTTGAGTCGGGGTGACTCGCTGTGGTGTTCAGTGGCGCGAGTTGAACCGGGAAATACTGGCCTTGATTTTGGCCGTTCGCCGCGGTCACGAAGGGAGTGGAGAAGAGAGGCGGCGCGGGACTTGTATAGGTGGTCCCGTACGGCGCGTTCGCGCTGAGAATCCCGATGGTCAGCGCCTCGATCGCGCTGTAAAACATGCCGTAGCTGGCTCGGATGCTCATCTTGCCCGAAGGAGCGTAAGCCAATCCGATGCGCGGGGCAAAATCGAGATTGCCTGGAGGGGCCAGTGTGCGCGAAACTCCGGGATCGGTGGGAAAGAGGATTCCGGCCGGAGCACCGGGGAATACGATCGACTGCTGGCCCGGCACGAAGGTCGCGAGTTGATTGTATTTTTCGTACCAAGGCTCGACGCGGTCCCAGCGGAGGCCATAATTCACGGTCAGATTTTTCGTGACGCGCCAACTGTCCTGCGCGTAGAGGCCGGCGAATTTATTGCGGCCGTAGAAGGGTTGAAGCTGGCTCTGGTTGTATTGGCTGGGTATACCGAGCAGAAAATCCGCGAAGTCGATGCCGGTTTCGCTCCCGAAAAAGATAAAGTTGCCGTTCAATTGCGCGATTGGGTTGGTGTTGATCTGATCGTAGTGAAACTCGCCTCCGAACTTGAGGGTGTGCGTTCCCAGAATTTTCGAGAAGCCATCGCGCCATTGGAAGGTATTGTTTACCTGCTTCAGCTCGTTCGTATTGGTGCCAATCGAGAAGTTGTTGAAATCGACGCTTTCGATGCCTTCTGTCTCGGGCGAAAGCGCCACGATACCTGGTGTATTTACGCCGGTTGTGAATCCCTGCGATGCCAGGCTGATGCCGACGCCGCCCACGGGATGCCCTAAATCCGTGGCATCGCGCATGAAGCTGAAGTGCAATTCGTTGACCGAGGTCGAACTGAAAGTCTTCGTGTCTCCTAGAGCGAGAAGCTGCGCGCGTCCGGAATTGAGCGCGTTAAATCCTGGTAGGTTCGCGCCGCCTTGGGCCACAGGATAAGGATTGTTCTGCGTCCAGCCATCCTGAAAATAGTAGGCCGATAGCATTCCCCACTTTGTCGTGCCGTCTAGTTTGTAGGCGCCTTTGTCGTCCTGCAAAGTCTGGTTGTACGAAGACGTTGAAAAGGTGCCGTTGGAATTATTCGGGGCGGGGATATATTTCAAAAGATTTGCGGCTGGTGCCGACCACGCGGTCTGCGGGATCGTCGCGTTCGGCAGAACGCACTGCGAGGGACTGGTGCATCCCGGGAAATAATAGGGTTCGCCTGCGCTCACGGGGTAGTTGAGTTTTTGCGAAAGCTGGCTGGCGAAATAGGGTCCGCTGACGGTGGTGGAGATGGGCTTGCCGTTCTGATCGGCGGTCAGGAAAGAACTGGCGAGATCCGAGAAATTGCCGCTGCGATCCTGCACGGAAGGAACGGGAATTTGGCCGGTATCGACTCCCTGCGTCAAGCGCGTGCCTTGATAATCGGCGAAAAAGAACAGACGGTTCTTGCGGATCGGGCCGCCGATGGTTCCTCCAAACTGATTTTGGTTGAAAGTCCCGCGCGTCGGCGAAAAGAAGTTGCGTGAATCGAGATCGGTGTTGCGCAGGAACTCGAACGCGTTGCAGTGGAATTCGTTGGTTCCGGATTTGGTGACGACGCTGATCTGTCCGCCGCTGAACTCGCCGTGTTCCGCGTCGAAATTGCTGGTGAGAATCCGGAACTCGGCGATGGAGTCGAGGTTGGGAACGATCGCCGCGCCCATGTTGACGTCTTCCTCGACGTCGCTTCCGTTTACCACGAAGCTGTTGGCAAATTCGCGCTGACCGTTAATCGAAATGGTCCCGGGGTTCAAACTTCCGGAGGGCGAAAGCGCGCTCGCGCCCACGTCCTGCACCGTGTCGGAGGTAATGGACGTAACCGGAACCACCCCGGGTTGCAGCGCCAGCAGGTCGGTGTAGCTGCGCCCGTTTAGAGGAATCGCCGTCATCTGCTTTCCGGTGATGACCTCGCCCATTTGCGTGTCTACGGTCTCGATCTGGAGCGATGACGAGGAAACGGTAATCGCTTCGCTGCTTGCTCCCAGCACAAGAGCCGCGTCCACGACGACCTTGCTGTTCACGTCAACCACAACGTTGATACGGCGCACCGGGCTGAAGCCGGAGGCGTCTACGCGAACGTCATACCTTCCGACCGGCAGGCTCTGAAAGGAATAGAATCCGTGGCCGTCTGTGGTGGTGGTTTGCTTCACGGCGGTCGCCGTTTCCGTCGCGGTGACCTTCGCGCCGGGGACGACATTGCCGCCAGGATCGGTAATCGTACCCAGCAAGCTTCCTCCGTCGTTCGCCCAAAGTGGCGCTAACAGCAGCACCAGCGCGCAAATCCTGAACTTGATCCCCACCATTCGTTCTCCTTGAAAATTTCGATTTCTCGGGAAAGGACACGGCGGGCAGCAATCGGCCAGCCGAGGCTCTCCTCGGGCTTGACTGACGGCCTTATAATGATGGGATCGCCAGCCTCCGGGTTGTCGATTCAAGGTCTCCGCGGTGCTTCGCCAAAAGTTAGCCTCGGAGACCTTCTGTATTTAAATTTCAGCGCGCTGATCGATCGTGGACCTCTTTGGTCCATATTACGAAAACGGGTTTGTTTGAGTCAATAAAAATCAGCAAATCAATTGCAGTTGGTCTTGAATGGCGTGGATCTCGCATCGAGTGGGGATCGTGGTAGGTTTCCGTTTGAGCGTGGCGGAAAACAAGAGCGGCCAAGCCTATAAGGACCAGGAAGCCGCTCAGAAGATCGATACCGAACGGGGATGGTCCATTTCCGCATGATGGCATCGCCAGGGCGGGCAGAATGGAACGTCGGAAGAGTGTTCCCGCATCCGAACTCTTGACGCGGGATAGGGCGATCGACAGGCCTTGTTCATGCACGCGGAGGCGCTCAACGTCGGCGGCGGAATACAATGCACCGCTGAGAAGGTCGATTGCGTGTTGAGGCTGGTTTGGAATAATTGCGCGACGGCGCTTGCTTCACGCGAGCTGAGGCGTTCGAGGATCTGCGCGCTGACTTCGGTTTCCTTGCGCCGTTCGGTGAAGCGGGATGCGACGGCGATGGCCAGACCCGCGAGGATGGCGCAGGCGCCGAAGCGCTTCCAGAACGAACGGGATTTCATGGCTCAGACCGCATGGTCTCATGCCGATTCTCAAAATCTCAATCGCAATTCCACCCAGGCTCTCCTGGGAGCGCCGGGCGAAAAGAAGGTCGCGCTCTGCAACGGGAAATCTCCCTCGGCGTTGGCGGGGAAAGGCCGCGCGAGGAACGTGCCTTGCGCCGTCAGCCCGGTATTCGCGAGCTGCGCCGCGGTGTAATAGTGTTTGTTGAACAGATTGTCGATCTGGACGGCTAGCTGCACGTGCTTCCAGATGTCGTAATGAGCGCGGAAGTTGGTCACGGCGTAGCCGGGCGCGACTCCGGGGCCGAGATAGTAAACTCCATCCCCTTTGTACGCGTTATTCTCGTTGCCGCGAGCATAGGAACTCGACACGGTCACTTCGTTGAAGTCCACCGCGAATTTCTTGGTGATCTGGAACTCCAGAAAGGCCTTTCCATTTTGCTTGGGAATCAGCGGAATCCGGTCGCCTGGCTGGATGTAGATGTTTCCATCCAGTCCTGGGGTTCCAGACAAGGCCGAGTCGCTGGTATTATTCGCCGAGCCATCGACGATCGCGGGGCTTTGATAGGTTGCAACCAAATAGGTATAGTCGAGGCCCCAGGTTGCGTGCCCGAAGCTGCCGTCGAGATCGGCGTCGAAGCCTTCCCGGCGCGTTTTGGCGAAGTTTTGAAAGTACCCGGTTCCCAACTGCACGGAAGAGACGAACAGAATATCGTTGCGATTCTCTGCGCGGAAGGCGCCGGCGTTCCAGCTAACGTTTTTCGCAAAGGATAGTTCCGGTTTTCCGCGCACGCCAACTTCCCAGGTCCCGGTTACCACTTGCTGAAGAGGGGGATCGCTTGCCAGCGCGTTGGGCAGACTGCAAGGGTTGGCAGGATCGGCACAACCAAGTTCGATTGCGGTAGGAGCGCGGCTGCCCTGGGTATAGCTGGCGTAGGCATTCAGGGTTTTGATCGGACTCCAGGTGATACCGACGGCGGGGTTGAATCGCTCAAATACATAGTTACCGTCGAGCGAGCCGGGTCCGGCAACTGGATTGATGCGATCGGAATTATCGACCGTGAAGCGATTGTAACGGCCGGATACCGTCAGATTTACGTTCCGCAAAAGCGTGAGAGTGTCCGTGAAATAGAGACTCCAGTTGGGCGTGTTGCCGTGAAGGTTGACGCGGGAGTCCACTGGATTGTCGGTCGCAGATCCGTCCTGCCACGCGGGAACGACCGAGATCGTGTAGTTGGGATTGAGGTAGCCATACTGCGTGTTCTGGACATAGGTGATGCTTCCACGGTCGATCGCCGCACCCGCCGTAAATTGATTGCGTCCGATTGCAGTTGACGCGATCCACGTGGTCTGGCCGGAGAATCCATACTCATTCTGAATCTCCGCGGAATAGATATCGATGCCGTTGCATCGATCGTCCACGTCGCCGTTTACCAGCGCTTCGGCAATGCAGCGATATTTCGGAAACGGGGTGTTGGTGGCATTCGCTCCGCTGGCTGGAACGCCGGTGTAGCCCGCGGCGGTGAGGGTCGCGATCTCCTTCGCGTTCGGCTGGTAGACAGATTCGTCGAAGGAATCGGTATTTAAATTGGCATCGATTCCGTTGGCGCGGATATGCCGGTAGAAGGCATTCCCCGTAAATGTCACCGAGTTGCTGAAGCTGTGGCGGAGGATTAAATTGACGGACGGCGAGCGGTTCACGGTGCTGTCGGGAATGGAATAGACGCTCGAATAGTTCGCATCGAGCAGCCGGTAATCCTGGAGTCCGTTGCCGATCAGAGTGTTGTCGGCGTAGGAGTACGTAACGGCAAGATCGGTTTTCGCGGAGCGCCAGCCGAGTTTGGCAAACGCCTGCTTGACATCTGAAGGCGCGTCGAAGCGCCAACCGGATTCGTGGAATATATTTCCGGAGACGAACCAGTTGAAGCCGGTCGCTTTGCCGCCTCCATAGGAAGCTTGTTCCTGCTTGCGCCCGCTGGCTCCCCAGAGGAAGGACCCCTCAATGCCGGGATTGGTAATCCCGCTCTTGGTCTGGATTGATAGAGCTCCACCCAGAGTGTTCAGCCCAAACAGAGGGTCCGAACCCGGCATCAGCGCGATTTCGGAGATTGCGTCTTTTGAAATTAAATCCCAGCTCACCACGTCGCCAAAGGGCTGATTTTGGCGTACGCCGTCGACGTAAACCGAGATTCCTTCGGGCGTTCCGAGCAGAGGAGAAGCGGTGTAGCCCCGGAAATTGACGTCGGGTTGAAATGGGTTCGCCTGCATTTCGTTGAGATAGACGCCGTTCAAGCGACGATTCATGAAATCGCCCAAATCGAGCGCGCCGCTGTTGTTGACGTCGGCCGCAGTGGCCGTCTGAACGGGTCCGGCAATTTGGTTGATCGCGAGATCGGTTCCGGCAAGAGGCGTCGTTGCGACGACATCGATTTTGCTTCTCGCGCCCGCCAAAGCCAACGTGAAGTTGCGCGAAATGGGCGTTCCTGATTGAACATCAACATCGGAGGATTGCGCGGCAAAATTTTCTTTAACAATCTGGAGCCGGTAACGGCCATACGGCAGACTCGCGAAATGGAACGTGCCTCGCGCATCGGTCTGAAAGGTGCGCTGCTCCCCCGTAGCCAGATTGCGAAGCGTTCCAGACGCTTGCACCACAGCACCTGAAGGATCCTTGACTTCAATCCGGATTTCGCCGGTGGGAGACTGCGCCTGAAGGAGCGCAAAGGCTATGAAGAATGAGACGGCGCCCCTTTTCACGAGGGGTCCAAATGAGTCCATATACGTATATTCCCGACCACGTTCTTTTGTTCAGAGTATTTTGCCAGTTCACTCAAAAATAAACATTGAACAGAACGACTCGTGGTGGAATATACAGTGTAGACAGGTCCGTGTCGTCGCGCTCTACAATTTCGAGGATCTTGCCGGCTTTACGAGCCGCATCGGCGACGGAACTCGCCCGGCGAAATCATCTCGAAGAGCAGGTGATCGCTTTCTTCGATCAATTTAGAGATCCGCTGCTGCGTTATTTATCCAGTTTTGGCTTGGCGTTTCCGGATTGCGAAGAGGTTCTCCAGGAGGTTTTTCTTTCCCTGTTTCAGCATCTCGATCAAGGCAAGTCGAGCGACAATCTTAGGGGGTGGCTGTTCCGGGTGGCACACAACCTGGCTTTGAAGAGCCGTTACCGGATCCGCCAGGATTTTGATTCGCGAGCGGACACGGGCGCCGCGGAGTTCGCGGTTGATCCAACTCCGAGTCCGGAGGATCAGTTAGCGAATCATCAGACGCAGTTGCGTGTGCTGGCGGTGGTCGAGGCCCTGCCGGAACAGGATCGCCGCTGTCTTTTTTTACGGGCCGAGGGCTTGCGCTACCGGGAGATCGCCGGGATTCTCGATATGTCGCTCGGCGCCGTCTCGATTTCCCTGGCCCGATCGTTGGCGCGCATCGCGCGTTCCGCAGAACGATGAACTTGTCCGGTGAACTTTATGAAGCACGACGAACATTTGCCCGACCAACAATTGCTTCTGGACGTTGAGGGGGAGATCTCGCCGCACGATGAGCGACTGGTTCGGGCGCATCTTTCGGCTTGCTGGAAATGCCGCGCCCGCCGTCAGGAACTGGACAACGCGATTACCGGTTTTGTTCGCGCGCACCAGCGGGAATTCGAGGCGAAACTGCCTCCGGCTGCGGGCCCGCGTGCTTTGCTGAAGGCGCAGCTCTCCCAGCTTTCCTGGAATGCCGCCGGCGTGCGTTCGGGATGGCCGGCGTTCCCACGCGCGTTTGCCTGGGGCGCCGCTTTATGCGGTTTGTTGGTTTTCGGTTTCCTTTTCGTTCGTTCGACGATGGAGCGCCAGAATCTATCGGACCGGCACGCCTTGATCGTTTCGACCCCGGATTCGAGCCTGACGCCCGGCGCGACTCTCCTCGCGAGTCGTCCGGCCGTATGCGCCCAGGAAAATATCAAGAATAAGGTCGTGCCGATCGCGCTTCAGCGGAAGGTGTTCGAGCAATACGGAATTGCCGGGGCCGATCCGCACGCTTATGAGGTTGATTATTTGGTCACGCCGGCGCTGGGAGGAGCGGATGATATCCATAACCTGTGGCCCCACTCTTATTCGCACACCGTCTGGAACGCTCGCGTGAAGGACGCTCTAGAGGATCGGCTTCGGGAGATGGTTTGTGACGGAAGCATCGATTTAGCGGAGGCGCAGAGAGAAATCGCGACGAATTGGATCACGGCTTACAAAAAATACTTCCATACGGATCAGCCGTTGGCGGAGCATTGCGATCGGTGTGTCGAGTAAGATGCGAGTGAGAGGAAGAGTGGATGAAATATTTTGTTGTTGGCGCAGCGTTGTTGCTGGTGGCTTGTTCCCACCCGGCGGAGAAGGTAGTTGAGAAGCCTTCGGGTTACAGAGTCTATGTCACAAACGAGATCTCAGGCGACTTAAGCGTCATTGATTCGACGACGTTCGAAGTAATTGCGACGGTCCCGCTCGGAAAAAGGCCTCGGGGGATTCACTCCAGTCCGGATGGCAAGACGATTTATGTCGCATTGAGCGGATCGCCGCCCGCGCCTCCGGGAGTGGACGAGAGCACGCTGCCTCCGCCGGATCATAACGCGGACGGGATCGGCGTGGTCGATGTGGCGACGAACAAACTGATGAGGATGCTGAAGGCCGGGTCGGATCCCGAGAATTTCGACATCTCGTTGGACGGGAAGACAATTTATGTCTCCAACGAAGATGCCAGCGGGGTCAGCTTTGTCGATGTCGCTTCGGGTGAGTTAACCAAGACGATTAAGACCGGCGAAGAGCCGGAAGGCGTGAAGGTCGATTTAGACGGCAAGCGCGTTTTTTCGACGAACGAAGAGGATGGCACAGTCTCCGTGATCGATACGGCGGCGGCGAAGCTGCTCAAGACTTTCAAGGTGGGTCGCCGGCCGCGCAACATCGTCTTCACGCCGGACGGACAACACGCCTATGTAAACGCGGAGAACGACGGAGCAATTGTCCTGTTCGATCCGGTCAATTACAAAGCGATCCAGCCTATCAAACTTGGGACACCGGGAGAGATTAAGCCGATGTTCCTGTTGCTCGCGCCGGATGCGTCCAAGCTGTACGTGAGCAGCGGGCGGGGACATAAAGTGTTCATCGTCGATACCACGACCAATGCGCCTATTGGATCGTTCGAAGTAGGACAGCGGCCGTGGGGCATGGCATTCTCGCCGGATGCGAAGTTGCTGTTCACGGCTAACGGTCCGTCGAACGATGTTTCCGTGGTGGACCTGGCCACGCAGACGGTGACTAAAAAAATAAAAACCACAGGGGGACCATGGGGAATCGTCGTGTTGCCGCCGCAATAGCAAGCTTCTCTGACGCTGCTAGACTGCGGTGTATTTGAAGGAGCGTCTGCGCAAACCACAAAAAACTCTCAATTTATCAGCGTAGCCTCCAGGGATCTCTCGATCGCGATCCGGACGAGCTGGCTGCGAGTTCGCACCCCGGTCTTGTCAAAGAGCTGCTGTAGACTTCCTTTGACTGAGCTCAGCGACACGCCGATTTGGCGCGCGATATCTTTATTCGTCAAACCTTCGAGAATTCCGCGAAGCACTTGCCGCTCTCTTGGCGTCAGTCCGGGAGCGCGCTTCAGGCTGGAGGAAGAGGATGCCTCGCCCTTTTGGTGATTCCAGATGCCTCCTTCGAACACCACGCGAATCGCTTCCAGTAAGGACGCGGGCGAGCTGTGTTTCAGCGCGATGCCGGAAATTCCCAGCTTCCAGGCAAGGGCGCACTGCAACTCGTTCATGCCGGCGGTAACCATCAGGATCTTGCCTTGATAACCCGAAGCGGTCGCGGCGGAGATGAAACGAGTCCCGGTGTCGTCCTCCAGATCGTAGTCGAGCAGAACGATATCGACTGCTGAGCGACCCAGAACCTCCAACGCTTCAGCAGGAGTTCCGCATTGCGCCACCATCTCAAAATCCGACTCGGTGACCAGTAACCGGCTCAATCCCTCGCGGAACAGGAGGTGGTCGTCAAGAAGCAACAGTCGTATGGGAGTCATACGGAAGGACACCAAGTTCCGACTTACATCCGAGCGGATCGGCCGCTGAAGCGAGGTCAATCACAAAGGAAGCGCCCGGACGAGTGGCATCGTGCCGCAGATCGCCACGGAACGATCGCATGAAGGCCCGTGACAGGTACAGGCCGAGTCCAGTCGCGTCCGCGCCTTTCTGAAGCGGTTGAAAGAGTTTATGGCCCGGCGGAATCCCCGGGCCGTTATCGGACACGCGCACGCGCACGCCGTCCTTTTGAACCGAGACGGAGACCGAGATGATTTTTTCAGAAGCCGATTCCAGCGCCCGCTGGCTATTCTTCGTAAGATTCAGCAGCACCTGGAGAAGACTGTGCCGGTCAGCCTGAACCAGAGGTAATTCTTCCGGCAGATCCCAACGCAGTTCGATGCCGGCTTCTTCGCAGCACGGCTCCAGCACGATCCGCAGATCGGTGAGTACATCGTGAAGGTCCACGGTGGCCGCACCCGATTCGTTGCCGTGCGTACTCTGTTTCAGCTCCATCGAAGCGATTTTGGCCAGCGTCTCCACCAAAGAGCCGAGCGCCTCGAAATCCTGATTCTGCCGCAGCACTCCCTGCCGCGCTAAGTTTTCGTGCATCACTCCGATCGCGCCGCAGATGTTCCTGACCTCGTGCGAGACGGCGGCTACCAGAATTCGCGACCCAGCGAGAAGTTGCTGAAGGCTCGCTTCCTCGCGTTCGCGCAAGATCTCCGATCCATCAACCAGCAAGGCGGCCAGACGCGGGCCGGAGGGAGTGTTATAGGTCGAGAAAAAGACGTCAGCAAGAAAGACTTCGCCGCTTTCGCGCTGGCCGCGAGTTTGCATTTGCGTGCGGTAGATCTTGTCCGTCTCGCTGATCGAGGGCACCGAACCCAAAGCCGGCACATAGCGAGTGATTCGCCTGCCGGGGAGTGCTCCTTCGGGCAACCCGAAGAGCCGATGTGCGGCAGGGTTCGCGAGCAGAATCTCGCCATCGGCGGTCATCGTAAGGACGGCTGCGGCGCTGCTCTGAATCAGGAACTCCAACTGCTCTTCGGCCGAGCGTCTGGCGAGCATCTCTCGCGCCGCCTGCGCCAAGCTTTCCACTTCGCGCCGATACGCCTTGGTCACCGCTCTCGACAACAGGCCCGCTGTAAGCAACGTAGTAAAGATGAGGATATTCCGCGGAACCTGCATGTCGACCGGAAAAGAGTCCAGCCATTCAGAAAGGAAAGTGCAGAAAGCTGCAAAGAAGGCAAGCTGCCACCACGCGCAGATCGTGCCGAGCAGGACCAGGGGGAACATGTAGAGAAAGCCGAGCGTGGCTTCGAACACGATCTTCCAATCCGTCACCGCGATGGCGGCGATTAGCAGGGCTGCAAGCAGAAACACGGTGCGGCGACGCCACTGTAACATCCGGTGAATCATGGAGTGCTTCACTTGTGAGTCTACAGCAACTGTCGATTCGCCAAGCGCTACGGATTAAAAAAATGGCCGAAAGATGCCCTTGAAAACGGGTCGGGAGGACTAGACTTTGGGAAGGCTTGTCCGCCATATCTGAATGAATAGAAATCACATCGCCGTTCCGTCCGCGCTGGTGGCGATGCTTTTCGTAACTGCCGGTGTGGCGTGGTCCTTCGCCGGTGGCGCGCTCTCGGGAGTGCTCAAGGATCCAGCGGGGGGAGCAATACCCGGCGCCAAACTCACGCTCGTCAACGCTGGCCTCAGGACCGAATTCAAGGTCACGGCTGACGCGCAAGGTTTTTATTCGTTCCCATCAATTCCTGTTGGGCGCTACGACATGACCATTGAAGCTTCGGGATTCCAGCCGCAGAAAAAGACAAACATTGCGATCGATACGGACTCCGCGGTCAAGCTCGATGTCGTTCTGGAAGTGGCCCACGGCGCTGAAGAAGTCACGGTCACAGCAACCGAGGCCGGCATAGCAACGCAGGTCGAAACAGTGTCCACCCACCTTGGTGAAGTCGTGGAGGCCAAACAGATCGAGGCGATTCCGTTAAACGGCCGCAGCTACACGGACCTTCTGGCGATTCAACCCGGCGTGAGCCCCGTGACGTCTCTCACGCCGACATCGGTGATCATGGCGGGAGTCACAGGCACGATCAATCCGTCGGGAGACGCGAATCCGGGAAACGTTTCGATCGACGGCCAGCGGGAGTCAGCGAACGGTTTCATGGTGAACGGGATCGACGTGCAGGAGCATATGAACGGTGGCACGTCGGTCATCCCCAACCTGGATTCGATAGACCAGTTTCGGGTGCTTACCAATAATTTCGATCCCGAATATGGCAACTACAACGGCGGCATGATCAATGTGGTGACCAAGTCCGGCAGTAACTCCTTTCACGGCGATGCCTTTGAGTTCCTTCGCAACACGGATTTGGACGCCAAGAATTATTTCGATAGTACTCGAGGCGCGTTTAGGCAAAATCAGTTCGGCGGAACGATTGGCGGCCGCATCATTAAGGACAAACTGTTCTTCTTCCTGGACTATCAGGGCACGCGCACCGTACAAGGTATTACGTCGCCGGTGACTCCAGTATTTTCACAACAGGAGCGCGCAGGGAATTTCAGCGATGCTGCCGGCACTCTCTCGGGAACGGTCGACGGACCCAACATCGCGACACTCCTTACGGAGAAGCTGGATCGCGCCGTTACTGAGGGCGAGCCCTACTATACACCCGGCTGTAGCAGCCCTAGCGTTTGCGTTTTTCCGAATGCAATCATTCCGGCGCAAGCCTGGTCAACCCCGGCGCAAAACCTGTTGAAGTATATTCCGCAACCGAACATTGGCACAAACCTTTTCTCCACATCCGCGTTCCCGGAAACCGTCCGCGACGACAAAGCCGGAGGCCGGATCGATGCGAATACCCGCCTGGGACAACTCTCCGGCTACTATTTCGTCGATGACTACCGCCTTGACAATCCGTACCCGGGCGGCCAGGGTGGCGCAAGCATTCCGGGCTTCGATGCTCTGACAATCGGCCGCGCGCAGGAAATTACGATTAGCGATACCAAAGCTTTGGGAGCCACGACCATCAATGAGTTTCACATCGGCTTCTTGCGAGATGTGAACAATATCGGCCAGCCGCACGGAGGTTTAGGCGTCCCGCTCCAATCGCAAGGTTTTGTCACTGGCCCTGGAACGGCGGGAATCGTCGTACAAGCTCCCCAATTCGAAGGCGTGGAAAATATTGTCTTTCCTTCGTTTGTCATGGGAGTTCCGATCACCAATACGTTTCAGTGGAACAATACTCTGTACATCAGCAACGCTATCTCAAGAGTTATACGAAGTCACACCCTGAAGTTCGGCGGACAGTTCCACAACGATCAAGTCAATGAAAACCCGAACGCCACGTTCAACGGAACTTTTTCTTTTCTTGGAACCGAGACAGGCTCTCCGTTTGCCGACTTTTTGTTGGGTTTTCCGAGCAACTATACCCAAACCACCGGGCAGCGTTTCTATCTTCGGAATCGCTATGGAGCGGCCTTTGCGGAAGATAGCTGGCATGCGAAAAGCAATCTCACGCTGAACTTCGGATTACGGTGGGATTTAATCGAACCGTGGTCTGAAAAATACAATAGCATTCAGACTGTGGTTCCCGGCGCGCAGTCTGTTTTATATCCCAACGCTCCGGTCGGACTTCTCGTGGCTGGCGATCCCGGAATTCCTTCCACGTTGTCACCTTCGCAGCTTCACAATTTCGCTCCGCGAGTGGGCCTCGCCTATTCGCCGAAGTTCAACCATGAGTTTCTAAAAACGATTTTCGGCGAGTCGGGAAAGAGTAGTATTCGTTCCAGCTTCGGGCAGTTTTATACAGCATTTCAAGGATTAAGCGCGGGCGTGATGTACGGTGTCCCTCCATTCGGATATAACTATTTGAGTCCAGCGCCGCCGCTCTTTGCGACTCCTTTTATCAACGCGGGGGATGGCGTACAGAACGTCGACCCATATCCGTTCCAGTTCCCTCCGCATAACGTGTCTCAACAGAATCCGTATACAGGATTTAACTTTGCGTCGGTGATACCGATCAGCGCTGCCCCCTATTTCTATTACCACAACCAAACGCCTTACACTACCAACTATATGTTTTCGATTCAAAGGCAGTTCACCGGCAACGCCTTGCTGACCGTGAGCTACGTCGGGAATCAGGGACATCATCTGTTGGTCACGGATGCAACGAACTTAGGCAGTCCGGCTCTGTGCCTAAGCTTGAGCCAGCCGAGTCAAGTTGCTCCGGGGAGTGCCACCTGCGGACCCTTTGGCGAAGATGGGACTTACACTTCCGCGGCGGGGAAGGTGTACCAAAGTACACGCCTCGCCCTGGGACCTGACTTCGGACCCATCACTGCTCAAAAGACGATTGGCAACTCGAACTTCAACGCCCTGGAAACAAGCTTCCGAATGACTCCGGGCAAAGGATCGACTCTTCTTCTTTCCTACACCTATTCCAAGTCGATCGACGATGCGTCCAATCTTGGCGAGCAGATCAACCCTTTGAACCAGCGCCTTACCCGAGTCATCTCTTCGTGGGACATGACTCACAACTTTGTAGCGACCTATAACTATGCGCTGCCCTTCGATCGAGTCTTCGGTCGGAACCGATTCACCGGTGGTTGGACTCTGTCAGGCACCACGCGTCTGAGTTCGGGCCTGCCGGTGACTCTGTTCGACGATTCGGATAATTCGTTGTTGGGAACCTTGGGTAATGGGATCAACAACCAATTGCTGGATACACCACAAATGTCTTCAGGTCCGCTGAGGATCAACACGAACCCCCGCAATGGCGCGCCGGCCTTCAACGCTACGCTCTTCGCCCCGGAAACACTGGGTCAGTTAGGCAACGCCCCGCGGCGCTCTTTCCATGGCCCAGGGATTGAGAATTTCGATATGCAGATCAGCAAGGCGATCCGGATCTCCGAATTCAGATCGCTCGATATCCGGGTGGAGGCTTTCAATGTCTTCAATCACGCCCAATTCTACGGCCCGGCATCCGTGGACGGCGTCGTCAACGATTCCAACTTCGGAAACGTGGTAAGCGCGGCCGCGCCCCGGTTAATTCAGGTGGCAGCGAAGTTTCACTTCTGACTTGTGTGGCGGGCTGTGCGTTCGGCCAATCCTCCAATCTGGCTCTCCCGTGGCTGTTGCAATTCGCGGTCAAGCTGATTTTCTGAACTCTATTTCGCGTCCTTTCAGCAACATCGCACTTTCATCCGCCCCGGCCCGAAACACACTCGGCTAGCTTATAGGCAAGGAGTTCATGGGCTCTGTCACCGGAGAACGGAACCCGCCAGTAGGGGCAATTCTAGAACAAGCTCTGATAGGCGTGCGTGCGGTGGATGTCCGTCGGTACACGACCGATCCCTCGCCGTTGCGGGCTAAATAAACGGACGTCTCGGCTAGGTGACGTTAAATCCTGGCTAAAGGGTGCACCCGATACTAAGTCTTGGAGTCGATTGGAGTTAATAGTAAGATGTTCCGGCGATACCGTTACCGTGCCAAATCGCGAGATCCTGGGGATTCTCAAGTACGGACGAAATAAGGGAACCTTAACCACAGTTCGGCAGTATAGAACAGGTTAGGAGTGCGCTTATGACCGAACTTTGGCGGGATATTCGCTATGGCTTCCGGCTGCTCTGGAAAAGCCCGGGGTTCACCTCGGTGTCTTTGATCGCCTTGGCCTTGGGCATTGGGGCCACCACGGCCATTTTCAGCTTGCTCTATTCGGTGCTGCTGGCGCCCCTCCCCTACGCCGACAGCGACAGACTCGTCATGGTCTGGTCGCACCAAAAGGGAGAGCGCAACCAGACTTCCCCCAGCGACTTCCTCGATTGGCAAAAACAAAGCAGGGCCTTCGATTCTCTCACCGCGTGGACGGGAGAGGGCTTCACCATCGCCACGCCCGATTGGACGGAACAAGTCCAGAGTAGTCGCGTGACCCCAGGCCTCTTCGACCTCCTCTTTGGAACAAAATTGGTTCTCGGAAGGCATTTCGTTGCCGAAGACGCCCAACCGGGTAATGATCACGTGGTGATCCTCAACAACAGATTCTGGCGGGACAGATTCGGTGGCGATCGCGCTATTGTGGGCACGAAGCTAAGGATGAACGGCGAACTTTATACAGTCCTGGGCGTGGCCGCCCCTAATCCTGGCGACAATGGCGATTCCAAGATGAATGTTCCGCTGGCGTTTAAGCCGGACCAGATGACACGCGAGGATCGCTACCTCTTCGTGATGGGCAAACTGAAGCGTGGCGTGACTCTGGAAGCGGCTAACGCGGAGATGGCCGTAATCGCCAGGCAACTTGCGCAAAGTTACCCGAAGACGAATCAGGATCTCACGGTGACAGTCGAGCCGCTAAAAGACGATTTTCTTCCCAAGGACACGCGCCTCGGCCTTTGGCTGATGATGGGAGCGGTTGGCTTCGTTCTCCTGATCGCTTGCGTCAATATTGCGAACTTGCTGCTCGCATGGGGCATGGCGCGCCAGAAGGAAATCGCCGTGCGAGCGTCGCAAGGTGCAACCCGCGCCCGGATTTTCCGGCAATTTCTCATCGAGAGTCTTTCTTTGGCGATGATGGGCGGAGCCTTGGGGACTCTACTTGCGATAGCCGTCCTGCGAGGTTTGATGAGCTTGATTCCCAGGAACCAGTTGGGAATCCCGTACGAAGCGGATCCACATCTGAATGTGCCGGTCCTGCTCTTCACCCTCGCCGCTACGCTTCTCAGCGGCGTGCTATTCGGATGCTTCCCGGCGTGGCATGCCGCTCGGCGAAACCTTAGCGACATGTTAAAGGACAGCGGCCGATCTTCTTCGGCAGGCGCCGGCCAAAATCGTCTCCGCCGCGCCCTCGTCGTCGCAGAGTTCGCCCTCGCCCTGATCCTGGTTGCCGGCGCCGGATTGATCCTCCGCAGCTTCTGGAACCTTACGCAAGTCGATTTGGGAATTCGCCGCGACCACGTTCTCACCTTCAACGTACCCATGCAGCACGATCGCACCGCAACCTCTGCACAGATTCGCTCTGTCTACCAGCAACTTGAAGAAAGGATCGCTGCGGTACCAGGCGTCCTGAAAGTAGCGATCGCTCCCGGCTTGCCGGCGGAGGGCGCGGGGCGTTTGCATTTCACCATTGCCGGCCGGCCTTTCGACGAGTCCGATAACGACGTCAACAAGGAGCCGCAAACCGTCTTCATGCCGGTAACGCCGGACTTCTACCAAACTTACGGCGTACGTCTCACGCGGGGACGCTATCTGGATGCGCGCGACCGCGCCGGCGCTCCCCGCGTCGCCATGGTCAGTGAGAGCTTTGCCCGCCAATACCTTCCCGGGCTGGATCCGCTTACCCAACGCGTTAAGATCGTGGAACTCCTGCCGGATCACACTCCCCCGTTCGGCGCGCCGGTCGAGTGGCAAATTGTCGGCGTCTTTCACGACATCCAGTACCAGAGTCATCCGACCACCGGTTCCGCCGAGGTGGATGTGCCTTTTGATCAGAGTCCCTGGCCATATACGACCATCGGTGTCCGCACCAATGGAAACCCAACTGCCGTGACTTCGAGCATCGCCGCGGCCGTTCGGTCGGTGAATCCGGATTACCCGATAACGCGCGTCCGCACCATGGACCAGGTGGTCAGCGAATCGCTGGTCACCGACCGCTTTACCGCGCTTGTCTTCGGAAATTTTGCAGGCTTGGCGCTCCTGCTGGCCGCCATCGGCATCTACGGTGTCATGACCTTCTCGGTCGCTCAACGAAACCACGAGATGGGCATTCGCATAGCGCTTGGCGCTGGCAGCACGGACGTGCTGAAGTTAGTGGTCGGCGAAGGCATGCGGGCCGCCCTGATCGGCATGGCCCTTGGCCTTCCCGGAGCTTACTTCGTTGGCAAAACGCTAAAAAGCCTGCTCTACAACGTCGGCGCGCTAGACATGCGAGCCCTAGGCGGCGTTGCCATTGTTCTGTTGGCGTCCGCTCTTGTGGCGTGCTACGTACCCGCTCGGCGTGCGACAAAAATCGATCCGTTAGCCGCGCTGCGTCAGGAATAGTCAGATCTTCCTCCTTCTCCCGGCGTGACCATCGTGCTTCACCCGTCGTAAGATCAGAGTTCATGCCTAACAACACTCAGCTATTCATCAACGGCGCCTGGACGGACAGCGTAGACGGTGCCACGCTCTCCGTCGTAAATCCCGCCACCGGCGAATCCATCGGAAACGTATCGCACGCCAAACAGCCGGATCTTGATTTGGCGCTGGAAGCCGCCGAGAAAGGTTTCCACGCCTGGCGCAAGATTTCCGCCTACGATCGTTCCAAGATCATGCGCAAAGCAGCGGATCACCTGCGAGCGAATCTCGACTCGATCATGCGCACCATGACAACCGAACAGGGCAAGCCTCTGATCGAAGCCAAAGGCGAGATTCTACTGGCGGCGGATATCATCGACTGGTTTGCCGAGGAATCCCGAAGGACCTATGGGCGAGTCATCCCTCCGCGCGTCGAAGGAGTGTACCAATTGGTGGTGAAAGAACCGGTCGGTCCGGTAGCGGCGTTTTCCCCTTGGAATTTCCCCATCAATCAGTCCGTGCGAAAAATAAGCGCTGCTCTGGCTGCCGGATGCTCGATTATTCTGAAAGGCCCTGAGGAAACTCCGGCGTCGGTGGCGGCATTGGTCCGCGCATTTGCGGAAGCGGGTGTGACTCCGGGCGCCGTGAATCTGGTTTTTGGCGTGCCTTCCGTGATCTCGGAATACCTGATCCCTCATCCGGTCATTCGCAAGATTTCGTTCACCGGTTCGACGGCTGTCGGCAAGCACCTGGCAGCGCTCGCCGGACTCCATATGAAGCGCGTGACCATGGAATTGGGCGGCCATGCGCCGGCCATCATTTTCGAGGATGCCGATCTCGATGCTGCCGCCAAAATTCTCGCCGCGAATAAGTACCGCAACGCCGGCCAGGTCTGCGTGGCCCCTACCCGGTTTCTGGTGCACAAGAAGGTCTATGATTCGTTCGTCGAGAAATTCATCGCCGCCAGTAAGAAGGTGAAGGTGGGCGATGGACTCGAATCGGGTACCACCATGGGACCGTTGGCGCATGACCGCCGGGTGGCGGCTATGGAAGGCTTTGTTTCCGATGCGGTCGAGAAGGGCGCCCAGATCCAAACCGGTGGCGAACGCCTGGGAGAGAAAGGATTTTTCTGGGAACCCACAGTGCTTACGAATACCAACAGCACCAGCCGGGTTATGAATGAGGAACCTTTCGGACCGGTTGCCGTCATGGTGCCGTTCAACGATTTCGAAGACGCGGTCAAAGAAGCAAATCGGCTTCCCTATGGCCTGGCTGCTTATGCCTATACGAAGTCGGCGCGCACTGCGAATCTGATCGGATCGGCGATCGAAAGCGGTATGGTTTCGATCAATCATCACGGCCTTGCACTTCCGGAAGTGCCGTTTGGCGGAGTGAAGGATTCAGGTTATGGATCGGAGGGAGGATCGGAAGCGATCGAGGCCTACCTGAATAGTAAATTTATAACGCAGGCAGGACTCTGATTCGTCCGGTTGACAAATCGCCGCATACTGGTTGGACCCGATCGAACGCTATACTTCTGTTGAAATGCAGCCCAATACGCAGCGTATGGCTTGTCTCGAAATTCGAGGCGGAAACGAACGGGCCTCCTATTCCATCGATCTTCCCGGCATGACCGCATGGATATCCTGCCGTCCCCTGACGCCGGCGACACGCGGCGGCGATTTACATTATCTGTCCGTGTGCAGCCAGGGATTTGTTTCACGGATCACTCTGGCCGACGTCGCCGGTCACGGCGAACTGGTCAGTTCAGTCGCCGAACGGCTGCGCGATGTCCTGAGAAAACACTCGGATGCCTGGGATCAGTCCGATGTCGTTCGGGACCTCAACGATTCATTTCTGGCGGGGGCGGAAGGATTACAGTACGCCACCGCAATCGTGCTCGGTTACTATTCGGGGACGGGGGAACTCTTGTTCACCAACGCCGGCCATCTTCCGCCCCTCTGGTATCACGCAGCAGAACGGAAGTGGACGCTGATGATCGAGGCGGGTCCTTACTCGAAAGAGGTTGCCGACCTTCCCCTTGGCTTGATCCCAGGAACGCCTTATACGCAAACCGCGGTTCAACTCGGTGCCGGCGATCTCATCGTTCTTTATACTGACGGCGTTACGGATTCCACCGACGATTCGGGAGCCCATCTCGACCAACACGGCTTACTGGCGCTCGCGCACCGCACTCCTGTAGCCTCGGCGAGCCGGACAGGGCAGGGCTTGATCGAATTACTCGACGCATTTCGCGGGGTTGTTCCGCCCAACGATGACGAGACCGTTGTCGTCCTGGAACGCGTTAGTGCGAGTTAGCGGAGTTTTTAGCTTTCGGGAGAACGACGCGAAAGACGGTCTCCCCGGGCACGGATCGAACTTCGATTTCACCGTGGTGCTTCTTAATGACCCGCATGGACGTATCTAAACCGAGCCCCGTTCCTTCGCCGACGGCTTTGGTAGTAAAAAACGGATCGAAGATTCGCGACACCACGGGCGGCTCGATTCCGCCGCCGTTGTCCTGAACCTCCACCACTACGTCGAAAGGATCCTGGCTGGTGGTGATTTTCAGCTCGCCGCCCTCGCTCATCGCGTCAATGGCATTCACGATCAGGTTCGTCCACACCTGGTTCAGTTCGACGCCGAACGCGCATATTTTGGGAATCGAGCGATCAAAACGCTGCACCACGCGAATCGACTTTCTGCGTAGTTTATAAGCCAGAATCGTGAGCGTGCTCTCCAAGCCGGAGTGGATATCGATCTCCTGTTCCGGGGCCTGATCCATGTAGGTGTATTCCTTCACCGCCTGGACGAGTTCGAAAATTCGCGACGCGCCGTGCTCGACTTCTCCGATCATGCGGCCGGCGAGGAAGGAATAATTGATCCGGACCAGCACGGGATTGAGCGCGTCTCCAACGACGCTCTCAATCTTCTCCAGCTTCGGCACATCGAGCTTTGCGTCCGCCAGGGTAGGGGCCAGCTTCCAGGGCTCGATGACGCCGTGCGATTCCATCCAGTCCTCCAGCGCCTGTTCGCGATCGGCGCGCTCCATCGCATTCGGCGGTTCGGGGTCGACGCAGTCGATGGTCCTCAAGGCGGCCTCTTCGCACTCGGCGATGTAGATCCGCTGTTCGCGCGTCAAATTGAGCCGGTCGATGGTGAGAAACGCTCCGCGCAATTCACGCCGGACGTCGCGGATGGAACTCGCGGTGCGCTTGACCGCGGCCGCCGGATTATTCAACTCGTGAGCGAGGCCGGCCGCCAATTTTCCCAAAGCGGCGAGCTTGTCGCGCTGTTCCGACGCACGGGTCGTCTCCCGAACCCGGTCGAGCATCAGCGCAACCAGACGCTCCGTCAGCTTCGGCATCCGTTGCAGCATTTCGGGAAAAACGCTCTTATGAATCCGCCCCAAATGGATCCTGTCCACCGCGCGCCCGGTGCCGCCGAAGTGCTGCAAGCGCGAAAACGGGAGTAATCCTGTGACATCGCCCGCACCAGCACGGTAGATACGCAAATCCCCACGCTCTATGCGCCCTTGCAACTCGCCTGCAAAGAAGATGTACATATGATCGGCGGGTTCGCCTTCATGGAACAGAACTTCGCCTGGCTCAAACCAAAATTCCTCCAACTGCCCGAGGAACCATTCGAGTTGCTCTTCGGGCAGATCCGAGAATACTTTGACCGCCCGCAGATCCTGTGTCGTAATCATCGCTTCCCGATTAGAGCTCCGCCAGATAGCTATGCACGAATTGAATCGCGACAGAGCCTTCGCCCACCCCGGACGCGACCCGCTTCACCGATCCGCGCCGAACGTCGCCGACCGCGAACACACCCGGGACGCTGGTCTCCAGTAATCCGGGATCCCGCTTCAAGGGCCAGCCGACGGGGAGCTTGCCGTTGCGCTTCAATTCAGGGCCGGAAAGGATAAACCCCTTCTCGTCGCGTTCGACGACGCCTTGAAGCCACCCCGTGCCCGGCAGTGCCCCGATAAAAATGAACAACGAGCTTACGGGCACGTGCGAAACCTGGCCGCTGGCCCCGCAATGAACCGAAATCGATTCCAAACGGTTCTCCCCGTGGGCTTCGACGACAGAGGACCCGAATTCGACGCTGATATTTTTGGTCTTCTCGATTTCGTCGATTAAGTACCTCGACATCGTGCTGGCCAGCGATTCCCCGCGGACCAGCATCACGACTCGCTGGGCATAGCGTGAGAAATTCATGGCGGCTTGTCCGGCGGAATTCGCTCCGCCGATGACGTAAACGTCCTCGTCCTGACAGGTCATCGCTTCGGTGCTCCCTGCCCCGTAATAAACTCCCGCGCCTTGCAAGCGATCGACGCCCGGAACGTCCAGCTTGCGCCATTCGACGCCAGTCGCGACCAACACTGCGTGGCAGGCAAGTTCGGAACCGTCCGCAACCTTGACATATCGATACGGCCCTTCGACGCGAAGCCCGGTCGCCTGTTGCGGGCATACGATCTCAACCCCGAATCGCCGCGCCTGCATTACGGCGCGCCGCGCCAGATCCGATCCGCTGATCCCGGAAGGAAAGCCGAGATAATTTTCGATGCGCGAGCTGAGTCCGGCCTGTCCGCCGGGCGCTTCCCGTTCGACCATCACGGTCTTCAGGCCTTCGGACGCCGCGTACACGGCCGCAGCCAATCCGGCCGGTCCGCCCCCGACGATCACCACGTCAAAAAAGTTAGTGTCGGAGCGCAGCCGCAAGCCGATTCGTTCCGCCAGCTCAGAATTCGAAGGCTCCAGCAATGGCGTCCCTTCAGGAAACAAGACCGCGGGAAGCCTGCTGGCGGCGCTGCCCAATAACCGTAGAGCCGACTGAACCTCGGAATCGCGATCCGCTTTCTCGACGTCGAGCCATCGGAACGGCACCTGATGCCGCGCCAAAAACTCGCGCAGCTCGTACGACCGCGGCGACCACCGTTCGCCCAGCACGCGCAATCCCGGGAGTGGCGGACGATAACCTGCCTGCCAGTCCTCCAGAAGATCGTCGAGCACGGGGTACAGGTTTTGCTCCGGCGGATCCCACGGCTTCAACAGGTAGTGATGAAGCTTGGCCTCGTTGATCGCCCGGATCGCCGCATCCGTATCGGCGTAAGCGGTGAGCAGCGTGCGCTTGGCATCCGGGAAGAGAAGAATTGCTTGCGCCAGAAACTCGACACCCGTCATTTCCGGCATGCGTTGATCCACCACGAACAAAGCGACGGTATCGCCGCGCTTGTCCAATTCGGCCAGCGCCTCGAGAGCTGTTTTGCCCGAATCCGCCCGCACAATACGATATCGATCGGCGTAGCGCGTTCGAAGATCCCGCTCGATGGCGCGAAGTACCTCGGGGTCGTCATCTACGATCAGTAACGCTGGCTTCGACACCTTAAGACCAGAATACACCGACCCGACATGACGGCTGCGTGACGATCAGGTTGTCACACACGAGCTCGAACTCTTTCAACCACCAGGAACGTTATGTCGTCCGTTTGCGGCATACCCTGAGTGAAGTCCCGAATTGCTTCCAGGAATCGACACTCGACAGCGTGACTCCCGGAAGGCGCTGCCTCTTTAATAATTTCAAGGAGTCTTTTCTCTCCGAACATCTCTCCATGCGGTGTTTCAGCGTCCGTTAATCCGTCCGAATACACGATCAGGAGGTCGCCGGTGTCCAGTTGGAGCGGGCGAGGCGCGTACGACGCGAAGTCGAACATCCCCATAAAATAGGCATCGGGGATCAGCGCTTCGATGGTAGCGGTGGCTGCCCGGAATACATAAGCAACATTATGTCCGGCGCTGATAAATTGCCCCTGTCCATCCGGGCTGAGTAAGAAGACAAAGAGCGTGACGAACTGGTCTGGAAGCGATTTTTCACAGAGGAGCCGGTTTACGCGGTTCAGGACTTCCTGCGGAGTCGTCCCCGACCGAAACTCCGTATTGAGAGCGCCGAGAACCATCGAACTCAAAAGGGCCGCCGCGATTCCTTTCCCGGAGACGTCGGCGAGAACTCCCATCCAATCCCCCGAGCTCAACTGCAAAAAATCGTAGAAGTCGCCGCCTACGTAACGCGTGGGATTGTTGAATGCGCGGATATGAAAATTCTCGAACTGCGGCATGTTTCGAGGAAGCAGGCTCTCCTGGGTTTGCTGGGCGAGGAGTAGTTCCTGTTCCAGCTTCTTGCGCTCCTCCAGTGTCTTAATACGAATCACTTCCCGGCTGGCTTCCAGGTCTTTCACCGTTGCTTCCAGAGCCTCGCTATAGTTCTTCGCTTTCAGGTGCAACAATCGAACTTCCAGAATGTTGTGGACGCGGGCCCTTAACTCGGCCATATCGAACGGTTTGCTGACGAAATCCTTAGCTCCGGCTTCGAGCGCGCGCAGCTTGTGGTCGGGCTGCGCAGTGATCACAAGGACTGGCAGATAACCACCCGCTTCGATTTCCTTTAGCCCTTCCATTACCTGGAATCCGTCCATGCCGGGCATCTGGAGATCAAGGAGAATGAGGTTATAACTTTCTTTGCGATGGAGATCGCAAACCCGGTTCGGGTCAGTGGTCGAGTGAACCGAGGTATAGCCGGCGACGCGCAGCATGCCTTCGATGAGAAGGACATTGGCTTCCTTATCGTCGACGACCAGGATTTTGGCATTCAGAATTTCGGCTAATGGAACCATAGTCAGTCCGAGCTACGATTCCTGCGCTACTTCGCGTGCGGCGAATTCCAGAGCCACGCCCAAAGTGTCCATGAACTCGTCGACCTTGATTGGCTTGGTGAGGTAACGAAAGAATCCCGCCTGCAAACCCTTCTCGACGTCGCGCGGCATGGCGTTCGCGCTCAGCGCAACCACCGGGATGTGCGCTGTTGCCGGGTCTCCGCGGAGGATCTTCAACGCCTCGATGCCGCTGATTCCAGGTAGATTGATATCCATCAGGATCACGTCCGGTTGGTGGGCCCGAGCGAGCTCGATTCCCAGAATCCCATCTCTGGCGCTCAACAGGCGCAGATCGGTTCGCCGCGCGATCAACTGCTCAATCAGCTTCAAATTGGCAGGATTATCCTCAACATAAAGCAGCGAGCGCAGCGGCCGGAGAGATGAGCGATCCACCGGAGCGGTCACCATAGGCTGCTCCATGTCCGCTTCGAGCTGCGGCTCGACGGTCGAGTCCAGTTCAAACCAAAACACGCTTCCCAAACCCACGGCGCTCTCGACACCGATCTCCCCGCCCATCAGTTCCACCAAGCGCTTGCTCATGACCAGACCGATGCCTGTGCCCTCCTCCCGGCTGCGTTCCTGTCCGAGCCGGTTGAAAGGCTGAAAAAGCTGCAATAGCATGTCCGGAGGGAGGCCCGCGCCGGTATCCCTTACGCTGATGCGCATGCGCTCCGGAGAACTCATCGCGCATTCGACCACAACGGTACCGTTAGGCTTGTTGTACTTAATTGCATTCGACAGCAGATTGATCAGCACCTGCTTCAACCGCGTCCGATCGGCATCGACAAAATTAGCGACGCCGGATCGGGGAAAGATCATCTTAATGCCGCGCTGCTGCGCCTGCGGCTCAATCATCGCCTGGCATTCGAGCATGACTTCCGCGAGCGACGTCGGTTCTCTTGACAGCGCCATCTTGCCGGATTCGATTTGCGCAAGATCCAGGATCTCGTTGATGAGTTCGAGGAGATACCATCCCGCGTGGAGAATCTGATCGATGCTGGCTGTCTGAGAAGCGGTCGGCGGCGGCGAATCGGAGTTGATGAGCTGAGCGAAGCCGAGAATGGCGTTCAACGGCGAGCGAAGCTCATGGCTCATGCTCGAAAGGAAATCCGACTTCGCGAGGTTGGCCTTCTCCGCCGCGGCCTTTGCCCGTTCCAGCTCTATATTGTTTTCCTGAAGCGCGCGCTCAAAACGTTTGCGCTCAGTGACGTCGCGGGCCGCCGCGAATACGCCTTGCAACTTCCGATCGCGATCATGGAACGTGGTCGCATTGTAAGAGACTACCGTTTCTTTGCCGTCCCGCGCGCACGCAGTCAACTCATAATCGGTGACCTTACCGCCGTTGAGGACCTGCCGGATACCCGCCTCAGCGCGATCCGGATCAGTGAAGTAATTTTTGAACGGAGCGCCGATGAGTTCGTCGCGGGTGCAACCGGTGAGCGCCTCCATTTGCTGATTGACGTCGGTAATGATGCCGCGAGGGTCCGTGGTCATCAGCGCATCAATATTGGATTCAATCAGCGAGCGCGTATAGAACTGCTGGTCACGGAGCCGTTGATCGAGCAGTTGCTGCTCGGCTTCCACTTGCTTACGCGCCGTATTATCGGTGCCGATCAACAGGTAGCCGATGATCGATCCCTGCGCATCGCGTAGCGCAGTGACCGAGACTACCGCCGGAAAGCGGCTGCCGTCTTTACGGATGTAAGTAAGCTCGTAAATATCTTCGATGCCGCGGGAGGCCTTGAACACCAATGCCTCGAAGCCCGGTGTGATCGGGGTTGCCAGCTCAATGCTCAGAGCTTTGGCGCGCGCGATTACTTCCCGCGGATCGGAGATGTCGGCGGGAGTGATTTTGTCCACGACCTCGATGGCCGCGTAGCCGAGCATGCGTTCGGCTCCGACGTTGAATAATTGAATGACGCCTTTCTCGTCGGTGGCGATGCTGGAGAAATTGGCGCTGTTAAAGATCGCGTCCTGGAGCGCGCCGGTTTTGAGCAGGGCCGCTTCGCGCCGGACTACGGCATCCGGCGCTCCAGAAGCAACTTCGATAGTGACAGGATCGTGGTTTGGATGAGACATAGTTACATTCGCGTCGGAATCAAGAAGACGAACGCAAAGAAAAGTCGGTCCTTGATGGTGTCGTCCGAACCCTAGTTATGTACAGGAGACTCGCGGCGTAGCGCATGCTCAAACTTGTGGGCAGCCTCGGGAGTTTTGAAATCGCCGGTCAGGATTTCGCGATTGGTGGAGTCGCGGCCGTAAAGCACATGGTTGGTTTCTCCATCGGGACGAAGGGTCGCGCCTTCGAGCGAGATGCCCGCGAACAAGCCGCGCGAACGCGAATAGGACAGCATTTCGGCGTTCATCATAGCGTCCGTCCGGGCGCTGATGTCCCGGCCAATGGGGCCGGCCGCGCCGGATGCATCTCCGCCCACCGTGAACTTATCGGATAGGAGGTGTTTCATGCCGCCCTCGTTCATGACCAGCAGGACAACATCGGTTTCAGAGGCGCCAATCTGGAATCCTACGCTTCCGCCTTCTACGCGCATCGCCGCGGGAGCGCTCCAGCCTATGCCACCCTCGCGGCGACATACGGCAAATCCGCGCCCGAATTCGGCACCAAAGATGAACCCGGCCTTCTTCATACCCGGCACGACGACCACGCAGCGCGCCTTATCGAGGAGATCCTGGGGAATGCCTTTATCCGAGGCCCCCATCATTTGAGTGAGTGTTTCGGCGGAGGCGTCGAGTCTGTCGTCGACCTTGATTTCCCGGTCTGCCGCGAAAGCAGTGGCAGTTGCGCAACCCGCAATCGCCAGAATCCAGGTACAGCGTTTAAGATTCATTTTCATAAATACATTCCTTCGTCTTTCGTCCTAGAGCCAGCCTTCAACTGCCACAGCTCGCTGGAAAGAAAAGGCACGCGTATGGCCGCTCCGCAGACCGATCAGACGTGCCGTTCGTGAAGCAATCCGCGGTCCGGGAGTAACCATATACGGTCACGTGACTGCATTCGGTCGCAAGTTGCGGCCAGGTTACCGATCAATGACTCTCTTTCACTCTCAACGTGAATGGTCACTGTCGTGCATTTGAGAGCAACGAGGAAAAGAAAAAATGAATCCGAGCACCAAGGACCAGATTGAAGGAACGTTGCACCAGGTAAAAGGCAAGATCAAGGAAGTGGCGGGACAGATCAGCAAAAACCCGGACCTGGCGGCTGACGGCCAGGCTGAAAACCTTGCGGGTACGATTCAAGAGAAAGTCGGCCAAATTGAGAAAGTATTCGAGAAATAGAGCGGGTTCGCAGAGAGGAAACATGAAATGCTGATACTGATTATTGTTCTGGTGCTTCTGTTAGGCGGCGGTGGAGGATATTACGGACATAGCCGATGGGGTTACGGTGGCGGAGCCGGGATTGGTCTGGGAACGATTCTGCTGATTGTTCTGATCGCCTACATGCTGGGGCTTATATAGGCTGAATGAACCGCTCGGCCCGCACGATGAATCTGTCGGGGGCCGGACCGATAAAATAGAACGGATAGCAGGTGACCAGCGTTAAGATCTCGCGTCCGTCCGGGTTCAAGACAGCGACATCAGTAGGGCTTACGATCGTTGTCGAGACAACCCGGTAGCGATACTCGCCTTGCGATGTGACGAGCACGATGAGATCCCCGTGACGGGCGTGCCGCAGAGGCCGGAACAGGGTGTCGCGATGACCGGCAATGCCAATATTGCCGATCCGCCCCGGCAGGGACGTTCCAAGAATATGTCCCGCTGCGCGGCGAAGAGTGGCAGCGTCGGTTCCCTCCGCGACGGCCACCGACATATTCAGACGGGGGATTTCCATTCGCCCCACCAGTTCGCCCGGCGCCGCGACGGATTGCGGATGGAGCTGGACAAATACGAGGTTCGCTTGCTGCCGGGCGATCCAGGCATTTGCCAGCACGAAAACACAATCGCCGAGGAGAGCGGCGGCTGTCACAAAAAGCGCAGCGCGGGACCACCGCATAAGTTGCGTGCTGAAATTTCGCCGCACGACAACTCTCATTTGGCCGCCGTGCTATACCCGGCCCGGGTACGCACGGATACTCTTTCGCCTCCCTGCGGCCGTGCTGCCAGCCGGACTTTATGATATTCGCCATCCCTGTTCTTCGGGGATACATAGCCGATCGTGTATTGCTCCCGGATATCGCGTGCAATTCGTTGGCAAATTTGAACCGTCTCTTCGAGCCGGTGGGGAAAGAATGCTTCGCCGCCGCTCTCCCTGGCAACGCGGCTCAACACTCTCGGATTTTTGTCGGAATCGTCGGCGCCGAAGATGCCGATGGCATAAATCGTGGCGTTCGACTGTTCCGTCATCTTGAGGACCTGCTCCAGCCGAGCCTTGCTCGCGTTATCCCCGCCGTCGCTAATGATCAGCAGCACCTTTTTGTCGCTGGTGCCTTTCCGCAGACGCTCCAGCGAGTCGATGACAGCGTCGTACAGAGCGGTTGTGCCTCTCGCCTGCTCTGACCAGATGGCGTCTCCCAACTGCTCGGCGCTATCGCTGAAATGCATCCCTACAGGCAGTCCCGAAGAAACATGCTCGTTGAAATTAACCACGAACATCTGATCGTTGGCATTGCTGGAATGAACGAAGGCGCGGGCCGCGACGGTAACCTCCGCGAGCTTCTCGCGCATGCTGCCGCTATGATCGATGACCAGACCTACCGTGACGGGCGTGTCTTCCTGCCGGAACAGGCGGATCTGCTGAGGCTTCCCGTCTTCAAAGACGTCAAAATCCTGCTGGCGGAGCTTCGCTACTCTGTGACCACCGCGATCGTGTACGCTCGCCTGGAGCATCACCCAATCCACATCCATGGAAATCCGGAATGATTCCTTATCGAGAGCCGCCGCGGGGGGCTGCGCCTGCGCGATCGAGGTGAGTAACACGGCAAGGGGAATGCACCTCATTTCATGAGGCCTTGATCCGGCGATACTCCGGGTGCCACATCGCATCCTCCACTTGCTGGACGATGTCCGCGAGCCGGACGCCTGCCAGGCCTTCGTGCACCGCCGCTTCCGCCACCGCCACCGCTACGGTCACCGTCACACTACGAAGATTTTCTATATGCGGCAGCAGGGTCGCCCCCGCCAAACGCACTGCCACCAAACTGGACAACGCGTTCGCGGCGGCCACCAGCATCCCGACGCTCACGCATTTCGCCCGGGACACAATCGTACCCAAGCCAACGCCTGGGTACAGCATGGCATTGTTCAACTGACCAATCACATGAGTAATTCCCTTGTGGGTAACGGGGGTGAAAGATCCTCCGGTGGCGATCAGGGCGCGCCCATCGGTCCAGTCGATCAAGTCGGCGGGAGTCGCCTCGGCCAGCGAAGCTGGACTCGAGAGAGGGAAAATCGTGGGCCGATCCGTATGCCAGGCCATTTCCCGAATGATGGGTTCCGTAAACGCGCCCGCAATTCCCGAAGCTCCGATCAGCATGGTTGGGCGCACCTGATGCACCACTTCCGCTAAGCCGACGCAGCCTTCGCGCTTCCAGCCGTTTACCTCCGCGGCTGGGCGGGCGTAGCCGATTTGATGGTCGCATAGCTCGCCGCCCATGTCTTCGATCAGCAACCCATTAGAATCGAGGCACCAGAAACGCCGGCGCGCTGCTTCCTCCGATAGCCCTTCGGCCACCATGACATCGCTAAGAAGGTCAGCGATGCCGATTCCCGCGGTGCCGGCGCCAAAAATCACCACGCGCTGGTTGCGCAAGGGAGTTCCGCAGACGCGCATCGCCGAAACCGCCGCCGCCAGCGTGATGGCGCCTGTGCCCTGCAAATCGTCGCTGAACGTGCGAAACCGGCCGCGGCATCGGTGAAGGATGCGACGCGCATTGCCCGGCGCAAAATCCTCCAACTGGAGCAGGGCGTGCGGAAAAAGTCTGGCGGATGTCTCGACACAGTCGTCGATGAACGCGTCATAGCGGTCGCCCCGAACGCGGGCGTGCCTGTTTCCCGGATACATCCCGTCATTGCGGAGGCTCTCGCGGTCGGTGCCGACGTCGATCATTACGGGAATCACGCGCGCCGGATCGATGCCGCCGGCGGCGGTATAGATCGCGAGTTTCCCGATCGCGATCTCGATGCCGCCCACGCCCCAATCGCCAATCCCGAAAATCTGGCCCGCATCGGTTGCCAGGATAATATCGATATCGTCCGGGCCAGCCTGTAGGTTCGCGAACGCCGCTTCTATTCCGTCGGGCTCATCAATCGAAAGGTACACACCGCGAGGACGCCGGCTTTCGTGATGATACTGTTCCATCGCGAGTCCCACCGTGCGATCGTTGACGATCGGGATCATCTCGCGCAGGTGCTCGGAAAGAAGGCGAAAGAACAGCACTTCGTTGCGGTCGTGGAGGGCGGTCAGGTAGATGTTCTTGCTCAACACATCGGGCAAGCGCTGATATTGAGAGTACGCCGACGCGACTTGAGCCACCAGCGAACTGATCACCGGAGGCAGCAAGCCGACCAGCCCCAGGCTCTCCCGCTCTTCCCTGGTGAACGCGGAGCCTTTATTTAACAGGGGCGTAGTGAGAACTGCCATGCCTCGCTTGGTGGTCTCGAAAACTCCTGCTTCTTCGGGCTTGCTTTTTCGCAGTGGTGGAACCAAGAGGGGGATTACTTTCTGCTGCATTCTGCCACTCCTTCAAGCTCTGCCCGGACAAGGCGCGTCCCAGGTGACGCGCCGTTTGTTTCCCTGCGGTTCTACGCGCGCTTCTGCATGACGCCGAGGCTAACCGCACCGGCCAGAGCCAGTATTCCGAGCAGACCCACCAGAGGCATGGAACTTCCCGTGGCTGGAAGCGTCTCGACCGGCGCAGCCTGCACGGCCAGTGTAGCCGGAGGAGCCGTCACGACTTCGGTCAGTTGGACTTCGTCGCCCGAAGGCTGGATCGCCAACACCGGCGCCGCGACGAGCGCGACGACCACCGGTTCCGCCGGCGTTACGATGGCCACCGCTACTTCCGGCGCGATTTCCGCGGGCATGAACAGAACCGGCGTGTTGGTTTCTTTCGCCAGCACGACGGCTCTTGCTTTCGGATAAACAAATTCTTCACCCCATTCGCGGCCCGGATAGAACCAGGCGCGGAGAGCTTCCGGCTCGCCGGCCGGCCGTTCGCGGAAGGTCATCACGGTTTTATCGGTGGCCTTCAGGCGGTAGTTCGGAATCGCGAGGATCGTGGCATAAACCGTCTTTTCGTCCTGGCTGAAAATCTGCACGATATGGCGGTCAGACTTCGAATCCAGGATCTTAAACACGTAGGTTCCCGCCGGCAGCACGGCGTATCCCTGCAAATGCACTCCTGGGATCTCGACGGGGCCGCTAAAAGTGATAATCGTCTTTCTGTTCCATTCGTCGGCCTTCGCTGTGGGCGAAAATGCGGTCCCCAGAACTGCCAGGCATAATACGGTCGGTGCTGCTTTCAAAAATGTCATTTTTTTCCTTTGCGGTGGTAAGCTATTACGTTCTAAAGTGATGCACGCTGGGGCCCGAAGCGCGTTTTTTGGAATCATTCGCGCTTTTCGACAATTTGCCGGCGATGGGCGAGCAATTCTGACCACACCCGGTCACCTGACGAAATAAGGTCGTCATCGAGCGAGCTTATAACTGCTGATCGGGGCCCAGAGTCCCGTTGCCTGCAATACCCAAATCGATACGGCCACCACGACGACTACGTTCAAAATCGTCTTGATTCCGCCGGCCATCGGGATGTACCTGTTGATCAACCCCAGAACAACTCCTACAATGATCAGCGCAATTACTATATTTACTAACGGCATGTTCGTGATACTCCTCGGATATGGGAGAGGCAATTGATGAGCCGAAAGGAAAGCTCGTTACTGGGACTGAATAAGGTCAGATTCCAGGCTCTGAGGTGATATTATTGGTTGTGGATGGCCTTTTAGGCTTCCGCCTTTTGCAGGACACCCGTTCGCGTGTTCTCCAAGCCGCAGGTCCCGGATTGACGGGTTTAAGGAGAACCGCGATAGCCTCTCAGCCGCAATCTCCCCGCTGGCTTATCGAAAACGGCCCGAAAGCGCTTGAAGAGCTCTTCCGCGCGATCGTCTTCCATCCCTCCGCGCCGATTCTGATCGCAGACAACGAACGCCGCTACCAGGACGCCAGCGTCGGCGCCGGAAAGCTATTGGGTTTGCCCACTGCAAAACTGGTCGGCCACAGCCTGGACGATTTCGCTGCGCCTGAAATAAGACCCGTGATCCCAGAGCGCTGGCTTGCGTTTCTCGCCGACGGCGAGCAATCCGGCACTCTTCAACTTCTGGCTCCCGACGGCCTGAAGGATATCGAGTACACCGCGAAGGGAAATGTCCTGCCTTCGCGCCACCTGCTGGTGCTGCGCGACGCCCCGCAACCGAGTCCCTCCTGGGTGCAGGATTATGCGCTTTTCCTACTGGACGGCGACGGTCTGATCGTCGCTTGGTACGGCGGCGCCGAGCGCATCTATCGTTATGCCAGTGAAGAAGTTATCGATCGGGACGCGTCCATCCTCTGTCCGGAGGAAGACCCCGAAAAGCTAAAACGAGCTGTAGACGAGGGACATTTCGTCGAAGAAGGATGGCATGTCAGAAAAGATGGCACGCGATTCTGGGCCAACGTCATCACTGTCGCGTTGAGAGACGGAGCGGGGGACTTACAGGGCTTCGCGCGGATGGTGCGGGATTTTAGCGATCGTCACGAACGAGACGAGAAGTTGCGCCACAGCCGGGCGCGAACCCGGCTGCCACCCGCCGAATCGACCATCGTCGGCGTGATTTCCGGAGAGTTCGACCATATCTCTGAAGCGAATGACACCTTCCTGGAATTGGTGGGGTACAGTCGCGAGGATTTTCTGGCCGGCCGGTTGGTGTGGCCCGATCTGACGCCGGCCGAATATTCGGTGCAGGACGAATTCGCTCATGAGGAAGGGCTGCGCTTCGGGGCTTGCACGCCATTTGAAAAAGAGTTGATCCGGAAAAACGGCAGCCGGATTCTCGTTTTGATCACCACTGCCACCCTGAAGCTATCTCCATTCCGCTGGATCACCTTCGTCACGGACTTGCGAGAACGGGACCGTCAGGAGAATATCGAAGGCGACGGCGCGGAGGTCACACACGATTTCGGGGAAATCGTCGGCAGCAGCGTTCCTATGAAGCGGATGATGAGTCAGGCGGAAGTGGTTGCACCCACCGACGCCACGGTTCTGATTCTGGGAGAAACCGGCACCGGCAAGGAGCTGATCGCGCGAGCCATTCACCGCATGAGTCCGCGGCGGAATCTCCCCTTCATCAGCCTCAACTGCGCCGCGATTCCCACGGGGCTGCTGGAAAGCGAGCTCTTCGGCTACGAGAGAGGAGCTTTCACCGGTGCCTTAGGCCAGAAAATCGGGCGATTTGAGATGGCGCATCGAGGAACCCTGTTCCTCGATGAAGTCGGCGATATTCCTCTGGACCTGCAACCCAAGCTGCTGCGCGCATTGCAGGAGAAATCCTTTGAGCGGCTGGGTGGCACACGCACCATTCCCATTGACGTCCGGCTGGTGGCCGCAACCAATCGCAATCTGACCCAGATGATGGGCGACAAACTTTTCCGCAGCGATCTCTACTACAGACTGAAGGTATTCCCGATCGTGACTCCGCCTCTGCGTGATCATGCGGAGGACATTCCGGCCTTGGCTCGCCACTTCACCAAGAAATACTCCGAGAAAATGGATCGTAAGATCGATAAGATACCGGCCGAGACGATGAAGGCCCTGATAGGTTGGTCCTGGCCGGGAAACGTGCGCGAGTTGGAGAACTTCATCGAGCGATCCGTGATTCTGTCCCGCGGGCCTAGCCTAAGGGCGCCGCTCTCCGAATTGAGGGCGGACGGTCCGGGCGCGGGGGGCAGTTCCACGCTCGAGGATGTGGAACGCGATCATATCCTGCGCATCTTCCGTGAGACCGGCGGAGTCGTCAGTACGGCGGCCTCTCGTCTCGGCGTGCCGCGGACCACTTTGAACGCGATGATGAAAAAGCTCGGTATCTCGCGAAGCGATCTCTAGAGTGCCGCGAGACTTGCTGAGAAGTCCGGCCTCGCCAGCTAGGATATAATCTTTCTTCATATGTCAAACCTGCGAACCCGCCGAGACATGCTGCGCACCTTGGGAGCCTCAGCTATCGGTGCACCCTTCACCGCGTCTCTATTTGCCCAGGGCCGGTGCCAAAACGGCTACAATACGCCGGCCTGTCCCATGACCAAGGACGTGGCCACCGCTCCCATCAAACCGCTCTTCGAGCCGACCGGCTGGAAGACCGTCGCCCTCGAACATATCTCGTTCCAGGTGCCGGACTACCGCAAGGAAGCGGCGTTTTACATCGCCCTAATGGGTTGGAAGCTGCGCAGCGACGACGGCAAGCAGGCCGTTCTCGACATCGGCGACTGGGGCTCCGCGATCTTCAAGGCTGCTCCGCCGGAACAGACAACGGCAGTGGTGGACGGCTTCGGCTTCGCCATTGAGCCGTGGAATGCCAAGAAAGTGGAGGCGGAACTCCGCAAGCGCGATCTCAATCCAGTGGCCGACAACGACGGGAAAGGATTCGAGAGCTTCCACGTCAAGGATCCGGACGGGTTCGATCTACAGATCGGGAACAGCAAAGGCATGGTAAAGGCGCGCAAGACTCCGGCGACCGCCAAGCTCGAAGTGGAACTGCCGTTCGAGGCGACGGGTTGGCGGACGGTGTGGCTCGATCACTTTTCGTTCGCCGCGACCAACTATAAGGCGAGTGTGTCGTTCTACACCAACCTGCTCGGCTGGCAGGGCACCTTCGATGAAGGCAGCCAGAACGAGGTGCTGATGGGCGACGTTGGCGACGCCATCATCCGCGGCGGCAATCCTAACGATCCGAATTTCGGCAAGCCTCAGACCGACGGGAAAGGGAAGGCGCGGCCGCGAAACGTCCGCATCAATCACATCTCGTTTGGCATCCAGCCGTGGGATTCCGACGCCGTGAAGGACGGTTTGGAGAAGCGCAAGCTGCGCGCCCGCGTCGACACCGGCAACACGGGCGACATCCATCAGGCTGCCTACAAGAGCTTCCACACCGGGACGCCCAACGGTTACGACCTGCAAATGAGCTGCGTCACCAAGGACATACGGCTGATCGGATCGACCTCGATGAAGCCGGCGCAGTAGCCGCCAGCCTCGCCCCGTTCTGAGGATCCGCGAACCTGGTCATTCATTCCGAAGCGCTGCCATCGGGTCTATGCGGGAGGCGCGGAGTGCAGGCAGGTATCCGGCCAGCAGTGCGCAGGCGATCAGGATCGCGACAGAACCGCCGATGGCAAAAGGATCGTTCGGCTTGACGCCAAATAAGAAAGACTTGAGGAATACCGTAGTTTGGTACGCTGCCACCAGACCGGCCAGTAGCCCGAATGCGGAAAGCACGGCGACTTCGCGCAGGATCATCCGCACGACCCGGCCGCGAGTGGCGCCCAGCGCCATTCGAATACCAATCTCGCCAGTGCGCCGCGCGACCGCATAGGCCATGGTTCCGTAGAGTCCCACGCAGGCCATGAGTAGAGCCAACGCGCCGAAACAGGCGCAGAGCTGCGCGAACGTGCGCTCCTGAGAAATCGTCTGATCGATCCGGCGAGACTGCGTGGTTATGTCGGCGACGGGAACTTGCGGGCCAACTTCGTGAACAATCTGGCGAACCGTTTTGGTCAAGGCGAGCGGGTCACCGCTGGCTCGCAGCTCGAAAATCATTTCCCGAAGCTGGCGAGACTTCGGCGCCTGAATCCAGGGTAGGTAAGTAACCGGCGGAATTTCGCGTTTGAGTGAGCTGTAGCGCGCCGTCCTCGCGATCCCCACGATTTCGACGTCCGCTGCGTTGGTCGTTCCGCCAAGAGTGAAGTGCCGCCCCACCGGATTCTGCCCGTGAAAATACTTCTCCGCGAAGATCTGGTTGACCACGGCCGCGAGAGGAGCGCCCTCCACGTCGCGTTTGTCGATCGCGCGCCCGGCAACAATGGGAATCTCCATGGTTTCGAAAAACGTCGAACCCACCAAAGCGTACGATGTATTCGGACCTCGCTGGCCCTCCGGCGGCTTAGGGATGCCCGGCACCGTGATGCTGGTGCTGCTGCTCCAGCCGCCGACTAGCGGCATATCGCTGCTGGTGGCGTTGCGCACGCCAGGAATCGCCTGGAACCGCTGTTCGAGTTCCTTATAAAACTGCTTGAGCGAAGCGTCCTTGTAACCCGCCTGAGTGGCATCCAGAGTGAAAATCAGGATGTTCTCGGCGTTGAACCCCAGATTGACTGAGTGAAGATTCGCGATGGTGCGGACGAACAATCCGGCGGCAGCCACCAACAGAAGAGAAATACCGATCTGGCCGACAACGAGGGCCTGACTCAATCCGAAGCGAAGGCCGAAGCGACGGGCTTTACCGTGCGCTTCGCTGGCGCGGGTCTCTTTAAGCGCGGGCGTAATGTCAACGCGGATCGACTGCAAGGCCGGAGCGAGCCCGAAGAAAATGCCGCTGATGATGGCAATGAGCAGGGTAAACGACAGCACGCGCCAATCGAGGCGCACGTTCACTGAAAAGTTGCCGTTCCCATTCGTCAGCAGGAGTAACAGGAAGCGAATACAGAGCGCGGCGACGCCGACGCCGGCAATGCCGCCGAGAATCGCCAGGACGACGCTCTCCGTCATCAATTGGCGGACGATGCGGAAACGGCCTGCACCGAGACTGAGCCGCAACGCGATCTCGCGACGCCTGGTCGCAGTGCGAGCCAGCAGCAAATTCGCGATGTTGAAACAAGCGACGGCCAGGATCAGTCCGACCATCGCCATCAGAATCCAGAGCGGCTTCGAATATTGGCGGCGCAGCGAATCGACGCCCGATCCGCCTTCCTGAAGCCAGAGGGAGGGAAGGTCCGCGCGCTCCCTATCCTTTGTCGCCGTGCTCTCCACAAACCCGTGGAACGGTCCGGCGAGCTGAGCCTGCGCCTGTTGCAGAGTGACGCCGCTCTTCAAACGTCCCATCAATTCGATCCAGTAATAGGTGCCGTCGCTGAACATGCTTCCATCGGTCGGATGCGTGAGACCGATGTTCGCCATCGGGAGGAATACGCTGGGTTTGCTGTCTGGAGAAACGCCATAGAAATCCGGTGCGGACACGCCGGCGATGGTGAACGACGTTCCGTTGATCTGAATATGCTTGCCGATGACGGAGGGGCTGGCGCCGAATCTGGTGTGCCAATAATCGTTGGTGATGATGGCGACGGAAGGGGCGCCAAGCCGGTCGTCGTCCGGATCGATGAGGCGTCCGGCGGCGGGGGGCACGCCGAGTCCCGAAAAAAAGCCGCCGGTTACATATTGTCCGCTCGCGAGCTCAGCATTCCCGTCGATGACCAGATTTAGCCGGCCGCCGCGCACGTGGCCAAACAGGGACGAAAATACATCATTGTGATCGCGCAGCAGTTCGAATGCCGGATACGGAAAATTGGGGCTGGTTTTGCCGCCTCCGGGTTCATCGTAATTGTCTCCCCAGTGGGTGTGGACCACCGGAGCGTCCGATTTGGCGCGCCAGTTGAGGATTACCAATTGCTCAGAACGGTGAACCGGCAGCGCGCGAAGCATGACGCCATCCATGAAGCTATAGATGGCCGTGTTTGCGCCGATTCCCAGCGCCAGCGACAGGATAGCCATACTGGTGAACAGCTTGCTGCCGGCCATGCTGCGGAATGCGTAACGGATGTCCTGCGTGAACGGCTCCCAGAAATGCCATGTGTTCATTTAGCTGCTATCCTCCGTTTCCGGCGTTGTCGATCTATGTTTAGACGCCGCAAAATCGTCGCGGTTATGTTGTTTCTGCCAAGAGAGAATGACGCCGCCCGACCGAAATGCGTTGAGCAGCGGTTTTCAGATACCTGTAACCAGAAAGAACGTAGGCGGTATCAAATAGGGCATGCTGCAAGATCTCGTCTTCGCATTACGTGAGCTACGGAAGCGTCCGGGCCTCGCGGTGACCGCCATTCTTTCCCTCACCCTCGGTATCGGCGCGACCACCGCGGTCTTCAGCGTCATCTACGGTCTGCTCGTAAATCCATATCCCTATCTCGGCGCCGACCGCATGATTGAACTCTCCATCCTGAACGAAAATGGCGATCGGCGTGGAGTGGGAATCACTGGCCCTCAACTGAAGGTCCTGCAAAAAGCGGGCTGCATCGAGAGTGCCGCAGCCAGTTGGGGGACCTGGAATCTGACCACGACCGATGAGGAATTACCCCAGGATGTACCGTCCGTCCAACTCTCGGCGAATGCTGGAATTCATTTTGGGGTTCCTGCACTTCTGGGACGCACGTTGCTGCCCTCCGACGCTCCGGATGGCCAGGATCCACAAGCCGTGGTCGTGCTGAACTACCGTTTTTGGCAGCGGCACTTCAATTCCGATCCGGACGTGATCGGACGCAACCTCCAACTTGTCCACAAGAACTACACCATCGTTGGCGTTCTACCTTCTCGTTTCACGATCGGCGATGCCGATGTGTATCTGCCGCTCAAACTCACGAACGATTCCACCGTCACGTTCCAACCCCGCGTCCGCTTACGGCCAGGGGTGACCCATGCTGCCGCCGACGCCGAATTGCAACCGCTCCTCGAACAGTTCGCGAAAGAGACTCCGACCCATTTCCCAAAGAAGTTTCGGGTTCATATTCGCGGGCTCGTGGAACGCTATATGGAGCGTTTGGGCCCGCCTTTGTACTTGCTATTGGGCGCCGTAGGTCTCCTTCTCGTGATCGGATGCGCCAACGTGTCGATCCTGTTGCTTGCTCGGGGCACGGCTCGCCAGCACGAACTTGCTATCCGCAGTGCCATCGGAGCGAGCCGCTGGCGAATCCAGCGCCAACTTCTTACGGAGGCCCTGGGACTCTCGCTCACCGGAGCAATCGGAGGCGTACTGCTGGCTTATCGTTCCGTGCCAGTGCTGGTTCGCTTGCTTCCGGAGTTCTCCTTTCCGCACGAAGCGGTGATTCGCGTGAATCTGCCGGTGCTGATGTTCTCGGTCGCGATTGCCATCGTTACAGGCGTACTATTCGGACTCGCTCCCGCGTTCGAGTTCTCCCGCCCGGAAGTGGCTCAACTCATGCAATCGAGTTCGCGGCGAACCACAGGAGGGGGCCGCGGGAAGCGGACGCATAGCGTTCTGGTCGCTGGCCAGATAGCGCTGACGCTGCTGCTGCTCACGTCCGCGGCAGCAGCGATGAATGGATTTGTGCGCCTGATCCGCGCGGATTTGGGCTACGATCCGCACAATACGATGTCGGTCGGAATTCCCGTCCATCAAAATTCACACGTCTCCTGGGAGGATCGATCCGCCTATTTCGTACAACTGTTGAACCGCGTCTCCGCTATGCCGGAAGTGGTCGCGGCCGGGATCTCCACGAATGCGACGCCGCCTTCGAACGGCTCCGATATGGCGTTCGAGATTTTCGGCCGCCCCTCCGGTCAAAAAGAGCAATTGCGGACCAACTTTGTCAGCCCGGGCTACTTCGCTACTCTGCGCATTCCGTTATTGCAGGGGCGCCTTTGGGATGACGGCGAAATTGTGCGAGCCGCGCGCATGGCGGTGATCAATCAAACGATGGCGCACCAATATTGGCCGCAGGGCGATGCTCTTGGCAAGCAGATCCGGCTCCCCGATCTGAAAAGCGAAGCTCCTTTCGCGCAATCGGCGAAGGATAGCAACAACTGGATGCAGATTATCGGCGTTGTTGCCGACGCTCGCGATGACGGTTTGAGCAGGCCGGTCAAGCCCGCGATCTTTATTCCGTTTACGACCCATATGTGGATGTTCACGCAGATTCTGGTCCGCACGCGCTCCGCGCCTCTCGCGAACCTCAATCGCGTTCGCGCCGAAGTCAAAGCTGTGGACCCCGATCAACAGGTAGTCCGTCAGATCCACGACCTGGAGCAGTGGATTCAGGATGAAGACGAATACGCCTATGGGCGCCTGGTCGCGGCGCTCTTCACCGGTTTCTCCGTCCTGGCGCTGGTGCTTGCGGCCATAGGGTTGTTCAGTGTCGTCTCCTACAGCGTGGCGCAGCGGACCAATGAATTCGGCATTCGGATGGCGCTGGGCGCGACGCCGCGCGGCGTGCTGAGACTCGTATTCGCATCCACTGCGCGCGACGTGATCGGCGGTATCCTCTGCGGCGTCTTGCTCAGCATCTTTCTCGGCAGGATCCTATCGAAGTGGGCGGAAGGAAGCTCCCAGAACCCGCTCCTTTTCGGTGGGGCGGTGCTTCTTCTGATCGCCACCTCGGCTTTAGCGGCCTTCATCCCTGCGCGCCGGGCATCCTCCGTCGATCCAATGATCGCACTGCGATACGAATAGGACAGCGATCCAGGCAGATTCCGAGTGCGCTCACTCCCACACATTCCATACTGCAAGTGCCGCGTTGTACTCTTGTTCTCAGGCGACGCGCCTGAAATTGAATCCGTTTGCGAAGGCTGTGCTTTGTGGTTAAGAATGGATTGGAGATCTTCGAATGAAATGCATAGTCCCGATGTTTCTTGGAGTCCTGGCGACCGTTGCTGCGATTGCGCAATCGCCTGCCGATGTCACTGCGCGAGCCTTAGCCGCAGCGCCCCGTCAACTGCGCGAAGGCGCCACGGTCATCCAGTTTAAGGCCGACTCAACGTACGAGACGCTGAAGAAGGGCACCAACCGGCTGGTTTGTTACGATCGCTCAGGAGAGCCCGGACGCCAGCCCTTTGCAGTGCAATGCACCAGCATCGGCAACTTGGATCGCATCGCCCAGAATAGGAAGTTCGAGGCGATGACCGATAAAGCAGCCAAGCAGGCGGCACTGGACGCGGCCGAGGCGGACGGAACCAGGGTGAAGCCCGAGTACGGATCGGTGTGGTACGACATGAATGGCGCCGATCAGGAGCACGCACGAACCCACGTTACGATTGCGGTGCCAGGCGCGACGACTCAATCGACCGGTTTGCCTGACAATCCCAAGCAGGGTGGGGTCTGGATTATGAATGCGGGAACCACGACAGCCCACATCATGACCCCCGGCAGTTAGAATCTATCTTCGACCTGACCTGTTCAAATGTCCGAGTCCCTGTGAGATTTCCTTGATCGACTAGGTGCGTCCCGACTCGCGGGCGATTGAATTGCCATCGCCTTTGAGCGATACTGTTGGCGTGACGCCTGGGTTGGAACTTCTTTATGGCAGACGTCAAAGGATCGACCACTTTCCCCGCTAAGGCCATCCCAATATCGCCGACCCTCGCGCAACTCCTGCCCGCCGAGGCGGTATTAGATGCGCTGAAGATGATGCTCATCGGTGCATCGCTGAACGAGGTTCTGACAAGTGTCGCCCGCGTGATCGAAGCCCACAGTGAGGGACTGATGTGCTCGATCTTCCTGCTTGACGAAGACGGATTACATCTGCGGTACTCTCGGTTAAGACCGCTCAATTTCACAAGGCATCTATTATGGAGAAGCTGAATCTCCATACCACGGCGGCACTGACCAAATACGCCATCGATCACGGCGATTTCCTTCGCAGATCGACCTTCCGAAACCAGACGCAGCACCTGACGTGAGCGGAGCGGCGTGCGGCTGGAGGAACGTGGAAAGAACGTCGCTCGCGATCTGAAGACTGACGTGAGAGTTCCCCCGCAAGACCGTCCGCATCGCATGAACCAGTGCCGTAGCCGCAAACGCAACCGAAGCTTACCGGGCGGCGACCGATGGAGTGTGCATTGGTCCAAATGTCGGATCTTGCGGCGCAGCGGCTTACCTCCGTCAGCCCGTCTTCATCTCCGACATGCTCTCTCACCCGAATTGGGAGCGCTTTAAAGAGGTTATTTTGGAGAGTGGCCTTCGCGCCGCCTGGTCGACACCCATTGTGTCGAAGGATGGAAAAGTTCTGGGCACCTTTTGCATGTACTATCGCGAAGTTCGCCATCCGACTCCGGACGACATTCGGTTGATCGACTACGCGAGTCGTATTGCGGGACTTGCCATCGAGCGCGAGCGGTCACAGTCGGCCTTAACTCTCGCATTCGAAAAGATCAGGAAGTCGGAGGCTGAACTCAAACAGATTGTCGATGTTATTCCTCAGGCCATCGCGGTCTTAGATCCCGACGGGAAGGCGCTCTATGTCAACCAATGGCTTCTGGATTATTCGGGTTTAAGTCTGGACGAGATAAGGGCGTGGGATTTTCGTGCTAAAGTCTTCCACCCCGAAGATATTGAGCGTGTACAGGAGGAGCGTCGCCGGGCGCTGGCCTGCGGCTTACCCTTTGAAAATGAACAACGGGCTTTAGGCAAACATGGAAAATACCGCTGGTTCCTGCTCCGCTACAATCCCCTGCGCGACGAACAAGGACGCATTCTTCGTTGGTACGCGACGGGAACCGATATTGACGATCGTAAGCAGACTGAAGAAAGAATGCGCAAGGAAAACCTGGCGTTGCGGGAAGAGATCGACCGTTCTTCGATGTACGAGGAAATCGTAGGATCCTCTGCGGCGCTGCGCGGGGTTATCTCACAAGTCAGTAAGGTGGCGCCCACGGATTCCACTGTGATGATTTTCGGCGAGACCGGCACGGGAAAGGAATTGATGGCCTCCGCCATCCACAAACGGTCCAGGCGAGCAGCTAAGGCATTCATCCGGGTCAATTGCGCGGCAATTCCTCCTTCGTTGATTGCTTCTGAACTCTTCGGGCACGAGAAAGGTGCTTTTACGGGGGCGCTGCAGCGACGCGCTGGCCGTTTCGAATCGGCGGATGGCGGGACTATTTTCCTGGACGAGGTCGGTGAGCTTTCGCTTGAGACGCAGGTTGCCTTGCTGCGAGTACTCCAGGAGCGAGAATTTGAGCGGGTCGGAAGCAGCCAGCCGATTCCTGTTGATGTACGAGTGCTTGCGGCTACAAACCGCGACCTGGAGGCTGCTGTCGCCGCGGGCACGTTCCGCCAGGATCTCTTCTACCGACTTAACGTTTTCCCCATCCGTGTACCGGCCCTGCGCGAGCGGAAGGACGACATTCCGCTCCTGGTCGAGTATTTGGTGGAACGATATGCCAAGAGAGCCGGAAAACAGATCAGCCATATCAGAAGGAAGACACTGGAGCTTTTCCAAGCCTACAATTGGCCCGGCAACATCCGCGAACTACAAAATGTAATCGAGCGTGCAGTCATCCTATGCGAAGGAGAAACCTTCTCCATCGACTCGACGTGGCTGCAACGACAATCGAGCCAACCAGCTGAACAGCTGCTTTCTCGCTCAGGCGTCCTCGCCGAAGGCAAGGTTGAGTTTGCTGACCGCGAAAGAAAAGCAATCGAAGCCGCTCTGTCAGAGTGCCAAGGTCGAGTTTCAGGCCCGGGTGGTGCGGCCGCCAAGCTCGGAATCCCCCGCCAAACTCTTGAGTGGAAGATCGCGAGCCTCGGCATAAACAAGCGCCGTTTCAAGGTGGCACCACTGGCGTGAACCCGGGGTTCAGGGTAATGTGCCGGGTCACCATTCGCAGCGCTGAAAACGCGCTGCCTTCCCGCTTCTCCGACGTCTTTCCAGTCGTTGTCTCTCTCATCCTTGCCAGGAAATTAGCATTGCCCGACCATCAGCAATTTCCCGCCTCGTAAATTCTGCCATTTCAATAAATCGTGTTGGCAAGTAACTTGCTTTAACCGCAGCGTTGATGCCCCGAGCGAGGGAATGAATATTGAGGATCGAGAAGAATTCGCAAGGCGGGACCACTAAGATTCGCTTGATTGGTCACTTTCAAGCGGAGCACCTCGGGGAATTGAAAAAGCAACTCGGGAACGACGGTTCCCAGTTGGTTTTGGACTTGAAGGAAGTGACGATCGTGGATGTGGAGGTGGTTCGGTTCTTAGGAGCGCGTGAGGCTGAAGGTGTGAAGATCGTACAGTGCCCGCAATACATAACGGAGTGGATAGCTCGGGAACGAGCAACTCAATAGCGAGCGGCACCAGCACCCGTTACGCATTCAAGAACGGAATGGCGCAAACCGCTTAGCGTTATCCGGAGAATCACAACCCGCTATTTAAGGAAAAGGAGGAAACTCGATGATCCGCCCATACATTTCAATGACTCTACTAACAACTGTTCTCTTGGCCGTGCCTACCGCGTTCGCTCAGTCGTCAGACCGATTGCCTGTGACTGACGCGGAGAAGATCGCGGACGCGCTGCGAGGTGGTCCCGTATTCATCACCAAGGATGCGACTGTCCGCGACTGGCCCTCGACGCCCGGAAGTGAATACCGGCTACTTCGCAAAGGATCGAACCAATGGACATGTTTTCCGGCAATTCCTGGATATGCGCACGATGAGCCAGGATGCTTCGACCCAATATTCCTGCGCTGGATGCAGGACAGTCTTGCCGGCCGAACGCCGCAGATCGATCGCATCGGCATTTCGTACATGTATTTCGGCGCTTGGCAATCGAAAGATGGTTCCTCGGGCCCTGAATTCCACGTTGGTCCGCACCTGATGATTGTCAGTCCCTATCAAGACGATTTTCAGGGGATGAATCGTGATCCATCAACTGGTATGCCCTACGTGGCGCATTTGCCCCATCACACCGAGTTATACCTGGTTATGCCGATCCGCCAATGGGACGCGGAGCACGTTCATGAATGACCTCACCGTGCAGCAACCAGCGGCTACAAGGATTTCCGCGATCAAGCGAGTTTGGATCTGATCGAGGTTGCTGAAAGGATGGCCATATGCGAATTTTAATCGTCGGCGCTGGAGCAGTCGGTGGTTATTTTGGAGGACGGCTAGCACAGGCAGGCCGTGACGTAACCTTTCTCATTCGTCCCAAACGAGCCCAGCAAATCCAAGCCCACGGACTACGGATTGTCAGCCCATACTATGGCGATTTCACCGTTCGGCCCAAGACAATAACCGCGGCTCAGATTGTGTCTCCATACGACATTATCTTTTTGAGTATAAAAAGCTACGACCTCGCCGCCGGGATAGATGATTTCGCGCCCGCAGTCGGGCCAAGGACGGTCATCATTCCAGTATTAAACGGCATGCATCCCATGGATGTGCTAACGGAGAGGTTCGGCGAAAATGCTGTCCTGGGTGGGGTTTGCTATGTTGCCACTGAAATCGATTCGCAAGGCCGGGTAATCCAGCTTGCCGACTTCCAGAGTGTCAGCTACGGCGAAGTGGACGGGAAGAAGACCTCTCGGATAGAAGCAGTGCACCAGGTTTTTCAGGGGGCCGGGTTTGACACCGCCATTTCCGAAAACATTTTGCTGGACATGTGGCAGAAGTGGGTATTCTTGGCCAGCGTGGGAACCATCACATGTTTGCTCGGCGGAAATATCGGAGAAATCGTGGCTGTCCCCGGTGGCGCAGACTTATCTCTTTCGGCGCTTCGTGAATGCGCTGCAATCGCGGATGCCTGCGGCTATCCGCTTTCGGAGGCATTCCTAGCAGAAAAGAGCTCTCAACTCACCGCATCTGCTTCCTCGTTGACCTCATCGATGTATCGTGACCGAAAAGAGCAGGCACCTGTCGAAGTGGACAGTATCCTTGGTGACCTTATCGAACGAGGGCGAAAACAAGGTGTCTCTGCGCCAATCGTCCAGGCTGCATTCGTCAGTCTAACCATTTATCAGCAAGTGCGCGCCCGCGCGAAAGCTGCCCACTGACGCCTTATCGAGAACAAGAAAGGAGATGGGAATAGAATGACTAGTCTGAATGATTTAGCCCGCCGGCGCTTTCTGAAAATTGCGCCGGCACTTGGCGGCGCTTCCACGCTGGCAGCTTTGCCCAACCTGGCTGGCGCTCTGGAGCCATCGCAACGGCCCGATGCGCCACAACAGACTCACACTCCAGCCATAGCGCTTCAGGACGTACCGTTAAGTTCCGGAGCAAAGCTGACCATAGAGAGCCGCGGGCAGGTCGTGTTTTTTGGCATCAATCGTCCTTACATCCAGAACCGCATTGATCCCGAGACCTTCGAAAAACTGGCCGAAGCGTATTATCAATATGACCACGATCCCTCGCTGCGCGCCGCAATTCTATTTGGTCACGGGGAGAACTTTTCAAGAGGGATCGACGTTGAAGGATTTAAGTCGCTCGCAGGAACAGGCAAGCCCTGGATCGCGAACACTGGGACGATAGATCCGCTTGGAAAGAGCGCTCCGTGCCTCACCAAGCCTCTGATCGTGGTTACGCATGGCGATACCTGGAATATGGCCCATGAACTCCATCTTGTTGCAGACATCCGTATTGCTTCAGCCGACACCCGTTTCGGCCAGGATGAGAATACACATGGACGCTTTCCCGGAGGAGGATCGACCATCCGGTTCCCTCGGGAAGTAGGTTGGGGGAATTCCATGCGCTACATTTTGACCGGAGATCACTGGGGCGCCGAAGAAGCATACCGTATGGGAGAGGTGCAGAAGGTAGCTCCCAATGCGAAGGAGGCGCTAGAGGCCGGCATTCGAATCGCGAACAAGATCGCCGATTGCGGCCCACTTGGCATCAAGACCTCATTGGCGTCTGCTCACCTGGCGATTGATCACTCTGAGGAAGAAGCATTGTCAAAACTAGACGCGCAATTTGGAGCTCTTTTCCATACGCAGGACTTCCTAGAAGGCCGGAAGGCAGAGGCGGAAGGCCGGAAGCCGGTATACCAGGGAAAATAAGCGCGAATCAACACAAACCCTATGAAGGAGGTAATTATGCCATTTGTCGAAGTGTTTACCAGAGAAAAGCTATCCGATGAAATTCGCTCGAAGCTCGCGGAGGAGTTGTCTAATACTATAATGACCGTAGAAGTAGGGGAACCTACCGAGTCCGCGAAGATGATCGACTGGATGTGGTTCCATACCATGCCAGTCGACAGTTGGGCAGTGGGCGGCCGCTTTGACGATACCTACGTGAAGGGACGGAAAATGGCGCTAGCGCGCATCATCGCGCCGCAAGGTTTGATGAACACGGAATTGAAGTCAAGGGCGGTCAAAGAAGTCGCTCGTATCCTGAAGGCCGCGCTGGGTGTCGGCAGGGAGGAAGACGACACCGGCATCTTCACGATGTGCATCGAAATCGACGATGGACAGTGGGCAACCGGAGCGAAGATCCCCACGCTCTTTCAATTGCTCGATAACCTCGGCGGCGATGTCTCGGAGCAGAGACGCGCTGAGATGAGTGCTCGATATCCTCGGAACCGCTGAGAGCGACGCAGAACGAGATCGCTCGACTCTTACTTCAGAGGCGCTGGAAAGGAGACGGAGTGCAACACTTCGTGCGCGTTCAGCGGCAATACTTTCATACCGGGGCTCGTCGGCGATTCTGGGCTTTTGTATTTCCGCTCTTTCCTATATCACTCCGGAGACAATCGCAAGTGGCGTTCTAGCTAAAGTGAATGCTGCTTTTAAACCTCATGCCGGAGAGGTGGGCTGTCTTGCGCCACTCTCCGGCGTACGTCAGTTTCCAGCAACTGGGTTCAACGACAAGAAGCACATCGAAGAAATGAAGGTTCCTACCCCAAAACGAGCCTAAGGTTTCCTCAAATCGATGTTATCGCTGACCGGACCTTTCAACCCAATTCGGCGGAGTCCCGGATACGCATTCGTGCACGAATCAATGGCAGAGGAGTTTGTTGCGGAGTGCAAGAAGCCGATGGTCGAGCTCTATGGGACTGACCCCAAGAGCAGACCGGACGACTACTCCCGCATCATCAGCCCAAAGGCCACCGAACGTTTGGTGGGCCTGATCGATCAAAGGAAAGTTGTCATAGGCGGGGGTTCCGACCCGGACGCACGCTATCTCGACCCCACGGTCATCTATCCAGTGACTTGGGACGATCCGATCATGGAGGACGAGATCTTTGGGCCGATTCTTCCAATCCTCACCTACAAGGACATGGATGCGGCCATTCGCGAGGTGAAGAAGCATCCGAAGCCTCTTTCCGGATTGCTCTTCAGCCGAGATCAACAGGCGATCGATCACTTCCTCGCAAGCTTGTCCTTCGGCGGCGGCGCGATCAATCAGGTAAACATTCACCTGTTTATCGAAACCATGCCCTTTGGCGGGGTCGGATATTCCGGTATCGGCCACTACTACGGCAAGGCCGGG